>ERZ808286.1229-NODE-1229-length-13351-cov-2.809341_pt1 | contig 13351 bp, 11 predicted proteins | sample MGYA00521276_ERZ808286 | MGnify/ENA primary metagenome ERZ808286 (study PRJEB31516, sample SAMN03275607) | gut metagenome | biome: mammalia-associated habitat; material: feces | host: Papio cynocephalus | place: Kenya | collected 2012-08-01 ... | reverse complement strand
GCCGATGGTGGCAACGGCCATCAGGAAGTTTTCGTCGAACACCTGATGGTTGCGAATGCCCTTCCATGCCTTGCGCAGGATATCATAGCCGATGGTAAGATAGGCGGCGGCGTAAAGCGCGGTGGAGACGAGCGCCGGCATGGGAATGAACTTTGCGGCGAGGAACAGCACCGCTGCGATCATGATGCGATAAAGCATCTTTTTCTGTTTTTTCGTCATGGGAACGACCTCCTTGCTTCAAAAAGCAGCCCCGAGGCAAGCTCGGGGCGTGCGCCGGAAATCAGGCTTACAGATAGATCTCGCAGTCGTCCTCGACCTTTTTGCAGTTCTTCAGGACGGCCTTCATCACAGCCTTGGGGTCCTGCCCCTCGGCAAACTCCACGGTCATCTTCTGGGTCATAAAGTTCACCACGGCGCCGGCAACGCCCTCGGTCTTTTTGGCAGCTTCTTCCATAAGGTTCGCGCAGTTGGCGCAGTCCACTTCGATCTGATAGGTCTTTTTCATGGTATGTTTCTCCCTTTCGGCAAAAAATATTTAACGATTAAGTGCTTGTTTAATCTTGATGACCGTACTATACTGTCCGTAAGGAAAAAAGTCAAGAGCCGTGCGGCGGACTCTTCCGTTCGGGCGAAAAGAATTTCCGAACGGGCGAACACCGCCGCGCGGCGGAGAGGGAAAGGAAGGAAAGTGCAATGGAGGAACTGCATCTGCCTCATCAGCACGGGGACGCGCAAACCGTGCAGCAGCTGCACGAATCGGTGGAAACCGCCGGCAGCTTTCAAACGGTGGCGGATATTTTCAAGCAGCTGTCCGACAGCAGCCGCGTGCGCATCTTCTGGCTGCTGTGCCACTGCGAGGAGTGCGTCGTCGATCTCTCCGCCATGGTCGGCATGAGCCCGCCCGCGGCGTCGCACCATCTGCGCCAGCTGCGCGAAAGCGGGCTCATCGTCTCGCGCCGCGTGGGCAAGGAGGTCTACTACCGCGCGTCCGGCAGCGAGCAGGCGCAGCTGCTGCACCGCATGATCGAGCGCACGATGGAAATTTCGTGTCCCGAGGAGGAGAGTAAGGCCGCCGCCAGCGCGCCGCATCTGCCCCCGCTCGACGCCGAGCTGCACGAGACCGGCGGCACCGCCGAGCAGCTCGAGACCATCCGCGCCGTGCACGACTACCTCACGGAGAATCTCGCGAGCCGCGTGACGATCGACGAGCTGTCGCGCCGCTTTTTGATGAACCCCTCGACGATGAAGGCGCTGTTCAAATCCGTCTACGGCAGCTCGCTCGCCTCACATATCCGCGAGCACCGCATGCAGCACGCGGCAAAGCTGCTGCTTGAGGGCGACGAGAACGTCGCGCAGGTCGCGCGCGCCGTCGGCTACGAGAGCCAGAGCAAGTTTTCCACCGAATTCCACAAGGCCTACGGCGTCCTGCCGACGGAGTACCGCAGATCGCAGAAAAAGTAATTATAGGAGGTCAAACGTCTCATCTTCCCACGGCGTTTCGCGGAAGCCGACGCGCCAGTCGATGTGACCGGCCGCCGCAAAGTGCAGCGACGAGCACGCGATGTGGAGCCTGCCCTGCGCGCTGCCCGTGACGATGGCCACCGGCCCGTCCGCGCCGCCGATGATGCCGACGCAGAAGTCGTTCTGCGCCTCAGGCGCGAAGGCAGCGGCCTCGCGCGGCAGCTCGTGCAGATAGTGCCACGGCCGCTCCGCCGGCGCGAGGTCAAAGGCTGTGGTGATCTGCGAGAGCACCGCCTTCTGCCCGTCCGTCGGCGGATTCTCAGTGAGGAAGGCGTCGAACTGCGCTTCATCCCACTGCCACGCCTGCTCGAGCGCCGCGCTGTCGCCGGTCGCGAGCAGCAGCCGCAGAAAATCGCGAAAATCGCGCGCGATGACGTGCACGCAGTCCCTGCTGCCGTTCATCGGGCTCACGGCGAAGACCGCCTCGCCATAGCCGCGGACAAAGCAGAAGTGGATGCCGTCCACGCCCGCCCAGCCGAAGATGCCTGCGCCCTTTGGCGTGCAGAAATAGGGGTCGTTGTCCTCCCGCCGCATCACGCTGAGGGGCGATAGGTCGATATTTTTGCGCAGAAATTTCTGATAAAACGCCGCCACGGAAAGCCCTCCTTTGAGATTCGGGTTTTCCCCAGCATAACACGTGGGGGCGGAGAAGCCACCCCATGATTTTTCCGCCGGCGAAAACCGGCGCGCGCTCTTGCCACAGGGAAAAGAGCATGATATAATACACTACTAAAATATTCTGGAGGAACCTTCCCTTGGAACGTAACGAAGTCATCGTCAGCGAGCAGGAGCTCGCGCGTCAGAAGGAATTTACGCGCGCCATGCGCGAGATGAACGACCGCCGCACCCGCACGCCGCTCGCGCTGGTCGATACGTTCGGCTGCCAGCAGAACGTGGCCGACGGCGAGGTGCTCATGGGCATGCTGCGCGAGATGGGCTACGAGCTCACGCGCGACGAAAATCAGGCGGACGTCATCCTGCTCAATACCTGCGCCATCCGCGAGCACGCGGAAAAGCGCGTTTACGGACATTTGGGCCGCCTCAGCCACACGAAGGCCGCCAAGCCCGACCAGATCATCTGCCTCTGCGGCTGCATGGCGCAGCAGAAGGTCGTCGCCGACAAGGTGAAGCATTCCTACCACCACGTCGATCTTGTGCTTGGCCCCCAGGCCGAATGGCGGCTTCCCGAGCTGCTGCACGAGGTGTACACCAAGAATAAGCGCGTCTTTTCCATCGACAACGAGCATGGCCGCATCGCCGAGGACCTTCCCATCGTGCGCGAGGGCGGCGTGCGCGCGTGGGTCAGCATCATGTACGGGTGCAACAACTTCTGCTCGTACTGCATCGTGCCCTACGTCCGCGGCCGCGAGCGCAGCCGCGCGCCGGAGAAGATCATCGAAGAGTGCCGCGGCCTCATCGCCGAGGGCTATAAGGAGATCACCCTCCTCGGCCAGAACGTGAACAGCTACGGCAAAGATCTGGGCACCGGTTACGACTTCGCCGACCTTCTCGCCGCCATCAATGAAATTCCGGGCGACTACTGGCTGCGCTTTATGTCCAGCCAGCCGAAGGACGCGACGAATAAGCTCTTCGACACGATGGCACGCTGCGAGCATGTTGCAAAGCAGCTCCACCTGCCCGTCCAGTCCGGCTGCGACCGCGTCTTAAAGGCGATGAACCGCCCCTACACGCGCGAAAAGTACGAGGAAATGATCGCCTACGCGCGCAGCGTCATGCCGGGCCTGGTGCTGACGAGCGATGTCATCATCGGTTTTCCCGGCGAGACCGAGGACGAGGCGATGCAGACCGTCGATCTTGCGGAAAAGACGCGCTTCGACGCGCTCTTTACCTTCATCTTCTCCCCGCGCCCGGGTACGCCCGCGGCGAAGATGGACGACCCCGTCCCGCGCGGGGAAAAGCAGGTCTGGTTTGAAAGATTAGTCGATGCGCAGAACGCCGTCAGCGCGGAAAAGCACGCAGCCTACATCGGCAGGACGGTCAGGGTCCTGGTGGACGGCGAGAGCGACGATGCGGACTTTCCCCTCGCCGCGCGCACGGAGGGCAACCGCCTCGTGCGCATGAAGGGCGGCAAGACCCTCATCGGCACGTTTGCCGAAGCGAAGATCACCGACAGCAACACCTGGGCACTCTACGGCGAAGCGGCGGAGGAGTAAAATAAAGGGGGCTTTTCGATGAAAGTCGTCATTTTGATGGAAAACAACACGTGCAGGGACGATGTCGCCTGCGCGCACGGCCTGTCGATGTATATCGAGACGGACAAGCACAAGATCCTCTTTGACATGGGCCCCGACGCGCAGTTCATCGACAACGCGAAGGCGCTCGGCGTCGATCTGACGCAGGTCGATATCGCCTTTTTGTCCCACGCGCACAACGACCACTGCGGCGGGCTGGAAGCATTTCTGAAGCTCAACGATCACGCCAAGGTCTATATGCAGAAGGCCGTCTGGGGGCAGTATTACGTCGTCACGCCGCAAAAGTGCGCGTACATCGGCATGGACGCGGTGCTCAAAAATTACGAGGAGCGCTTCGTTCTCTGCGACGGCGTGCAGAAGCTCGACGAAGAGCTGACGGTCTTCTCCGCCGTTCCGGGCCGCGAGCTGTGGAGCGGCGCGAACGACACGCTGCGCGAGAAGGCCGGCGATGACTATCCGCGCGACACGTTCCGCCACGAGCAGGATCTGCTGGTCACGGAAAACGGCAGGACGGCGCTGTTCGCGGGCTGCGCGCACTGCGGCATCGTGAACATCCTGAAAAGCGCCGAGGAGGTGCTCGGCAGAGCGCCCGACGCGGTGTTTGCGGGCTTCCACCTCTACAACCCCTCGCTCGGCAGGAGCGAGCCGGACGGGCTGGTCGATGCCGTCGGCGAAAGGCTGCGCTGCGACAAGGCCGCGCACTACTTCACGGGCCACTGCACGGGCAAAGAGGCCTATGCGAGATTAAAACGTAAGCTCGGCGGCCGCCTCGGCGAGATGCACGCGGGCGCTGCCTTTACCGTGTAGAGCGAGACTTTAGAGAGAACGAAAGCGAGGACGGATCATGGCCGAGATCACGCCGATGATGAAGCAATACCTTGAAATCAAGGAACAGAATAAGGATTCGATCCTCTTTTTCCGCTTGGGCGACTTCTACGAGATGTTCAACGAGGACGCGCAGCTTGCCTCGCGCGAGCTTGACCTCACGCTCACGACCCGCGACCGCGGCAAGGCGGCGGAGGATCAGACGCCGATGTGCGGCGTTCCCTACCATTCGAGCGACGCCTACATCGCCCGCCTCATCGCCAAGGGCTACAAGGTCGCCATCTGCGAGCAGACCGAGGACCCCGCGCTCGCCAAGGGCCTTGTCAAGCGCGACATCATCCGCGTCGTCACCCCCGGCACGGTCATCGACAGCGCGTGTCTCGACGACCGGCGCGGCAACTTTCTCTGCGGCGTTTTTCTGGACGAACAGAACGCCGGCGCGGCGTTCTGCGACATGACGACCGGCCACACGCACGTCACCGCCTTTTCGGGCGGCGACCGCGCAGAGCATCTCTGCAATGAGCTGGCGCGGTTTTCACCCGCCGAGGCGGTGCTGAGTGCGGGCGCATATGAAAATGCAGAGCTTACCGCGCTCCTGCGAGACAGGCTCTCCTGCGCCGTTGAGCGCGGGGAAAGCCGCTTTGAGCTCAGGGCGGCGGAGGGCGCCATCCGGGCGCAGTACGGCGAGAAGGCGTTTGCAAATCTGCCGCGCAGCAACCCCGCGGCGGCGCTGGCGCTGGGCGCGCTGCTCTCGTATCTGCACGAGACGCAGAAGACCGACCTTTCCTACATCAAGGATTTAGAGTACTACGAGCAGGGCCGCTTCATGGAGCTGGACCTCTCCGCGCGGCGCAATCTGGAGCTGACCGAGACCATCCGCACCAAGGAAAAGCGCGGGAGCCTGCTCTGGGTGCTGGACAGGACGAAGACCGCCATGGGCGCGCGGAATCTGCGCGCATGGCTGACGCGCCCGCTGCGCGACGTCGCGGCCATCGAGCGCCGCCTCGGCGCGGTCGAGGCGCTGACGAAGAACACCGTCGCGCGCGAGGAGCTGATTCTGGCGCTCTCCGGCATCAGCGATATGGAGCGCCTCATCGGCCGCATCGCCTACGGCACGGCGGGCGGGCGCGACTTTGCCTCGCTGCGCAATTCGATCGAGCGGGTCGCCGAGGTCAAAGCGCAGCTTGCCGCATTTCCCGCGGGCAGGCTGCACGAGCTGGACGGCGCGCTGGACATGCTTTCCGACGTGGCGCAGAGCATCCGCGACACGCTCATCGACGAGCCGCCGTTCTCCGTGCGCGAGGGCGGCTTCATCCGCAAGGGCTACAATGCCGAGGTCGATCGCCTGCACGATATCCTGTCCGGCGGCAAGGGGCTGCTTGCCGGCATCGAGGCGCGCGAGAAGGAAAAGACCGGCATCCGCACGCTGAAGATCGGCTACAACAAGGTATTCGGCTACTATATCGAGGTCTCAAACTCGTTTAAGGACCTTGTCCCCGATACGTACATCCGCAAGCAGACGCTTGTCAACGGCGAGCGCTACATCACCGAGGAGCTCAAAAACCTCGAGCAGGAGATCCTGACGGCGGGAGACCGCGTCAAGGCGCTTGAATTTGAGCTGTTCACCGCCCTGCGCGACAGCGTCACCGCCGAGAGCGTGCGCATCCAGCGCACGGCGGGCGCGGTCGCGGAGCTGGACACGCTCTGCTCGCTCGCCTCCGTCGCGGTGAACAACGGCTACTGCCGGCCCAGCGTGGATTCGGGCGGCGTCATCGAGATCCACGATGGCCGCCACCCAGTCGTCGAGCGGGTGCTCAAGGATGCGCTCTTCGTCCCCAACGACACCTACATGGGCGAGCGCGAGGATCGCGCCGCCATCATCACCGGCCCCAACATGGCAGGCAAATCCACCTACATGCGCCAGGTCGCGCTCATCACGCTCATGGCGCAGATCGGCTCGTTCGTGCCCGCGAAAAGCGCGCGCATCGGCGTGGTGGACCGTATCTTCACGCGCATCGGCGCGAGCGACGATCTCGCCGGCGGACAATCGACCTTCATGGTCGAGATGACCGAGGTGAGCGAGATCCTCCATCAGGCAACGCCGCGCTCGCTGCTGATCCTGGACGAGATCGGCCGCGGCACCTCAACGTTCGACGGCATGAGCATTGCCCGCGCGGTGCTCGAATTCTGCGCCGACCCGAAAAAGCTTGGCGCCAAGACGCTGTTCGCCACGCACTACCACGAGCTCACGGAGCTTGAGGGCGTGCTCCCCGGCGTGAAAAACTACAGCATTTCCATCAAAAAGCGCGGCGATGAGCTCATCTTCCTGCGCAAGATCGTCCCCGGCGGGGCTGACCGCAGCTACGGCATCGAGGTCGCAAAATTAGCGGGGCTGCCGCACGAGGTCGTGCGGCGCGCGAACGCCATCTTAAAGGAGCTCGAGCAGGGCGGCGCGTATCAGCCCAGGCCCCGCGAGGAGGCGGAGCAGGTCAGCCTCGACTCGATCGGCGAGGCCGAGGTGCTTGCCGCCCTTCGCCGCGCCCAGCCGGACACAATGTCCCCCATCGAGGCGATGCAGCTTCTGTATGAGCTGAAGCGCAGGCTTTCGGAATTTTCAAAAAGAGGTCACTTCATGGCAAAAAAGAAAGCCGCCTCCGGCGGCATGAACCGCACCGAGCGCATCGCGGGCACGGTCTTTTTCCTCGTTTATCTGTTGGTGCTGCCGGTGCTGGCGGGGCGCATCTTCGATCTGCTGGAGGTGCTGCTCGATGCGTCCATCGGCGCGTCGCTGCGCAACGTGCTCTATTACTACACGCTCTTCGCTGTCACGGTGCTGCTGTTCCACGCATACCTCGCGCACACGTCCTCGCGCTTTCTTGATAATATGAATCGCGCACTGTCCACCCTCCTTCTGGGGCTTCTTGTGTTCTATGGCGCGAACGAGCTTTTGTACCGCGTGTGCAGCGTGCTGCTGGGCAGCCGCACGAACCTGAACGACATGACCATCGCCGCGCAGATCGCGCAGGCGCCGCGCATGACGGCGCTGATCGTCGTGTTCCTCGCCCCCTTTGTGGAGGAGGTGCTCTTCCGCGGTCTTGTGTTCGGGTGCCTCAGGGAAAAGAGCAGAATATTTGCCTACATCCTCTCCTGCGCGCTGTTCGCGTTCCTGCATGTGTGGACGGCGGCGGTCTCCAACTGGGACTTGGGCTATCTCATTCTGATGCTGCAATACCTTGTGCCCGGTCTTGTGTTTGCCTGGGCGTATGAGCATTCGGGCACGCTGTGGACGTCGATTTTGCTCCACGCGGCCGTCAATGCCCTTTCCCTTTTCACCATCGCTTCCTAAGGAGGAAAGACCATGCCTCATATTCAGCAATTATCGCCGCACGTCGCCGACCTCATCGCCGCCGGCGAGGTGGTCGAGCGTCCCGCGAGCGTCGTCAAGGAGCTGCTGGAAAACGCCATCGACGCCGGCGCGCAGAGCGTGACGGTGGAGATAAAAAACGGCGGCATGACCTATCTTCGCGTCAGCGACGACGGCTGCGGCATCGCGCCGAGCGAGCTGCCGACGGCCTTTCTGCGCCACGCGACGAGCAAGCTGCGCACGGCGGAGGATCTTGCCGCCATCGGCACGCTGGGCTTTCGCGGCGAGGCGCTCGCGGCGATCTCCGCGGTCTCGCGGCTCGACATTTTCTCGCGCGAGCGCGGCGCGCCCGGCGGCGCGAAGCTCCGCCTGGAGGGCGGCGTCCCCGGCGCGGTCGAGGATGCGGGCTGCCCCGAGGGCACGAGCGTCATCGTGCGCGACCTGTTCTACAACACGCCCGCGCGGCTCAAATTCATGCGCCGCGACAGCGCGGAGGCGACCGCCATCACAGGGCTTGTCGCGCATCTGGCGCTCTCGCATCCCGAGATATCCTTCAAGCTCATCCGCGACGGCGCGCAGGTGCTGCTCACCCCCGGCGACGGCACGCTGCGCTCAGCGGTCTACGCCGCCCTCGGGCGCGAGTTCGCGCTCTCGCTCGTGGAGGTCAGAGGTGCGGACGGCGCGCTGCGCGTCACGGGCTTTGTCTCCTCGCCCCTTGCCTCGCGCGGCACGCGCGCCATGCAGACGTTTTTCGTCAACGGGCGGCTCGTCAAGTCGCAGCTGCTCACCGCCGCACTCGAGGAGGCCTACTCCAACCGCATGATGAAGGGCAAGTTCCCCGGCTGCGTGCTGCTCGTCGAGCTGCCGCGCGACATGGTGGACGTGAACGTCCATCCCGCCAAGACCATCGTGAAGTTCGTGGGCGAAAAGCAGATCTTCGATCTTGTGCGCCACGCCGTCGGCGGCGCGCTCGACGGGTGCGGGGCGCCCGAAGAGCAGCCGGCAGGATCTGCCGCGCAGGCGCAGAGCCCGCGCAGCGATTTCTTTGCCAGCATGACCGCCGCGCAGTACCGCGAGCGCGCGCAGGCGGAGACGAAGCGCCCTGCTCCCGTGCAGTCCGAACCAGCCCGCGCGCCGCAGCCGTGGCGCACAAAGATCCCCGCTCTCGATACCTCGTCCGGCGCGCGCGCCGTGCTCTCTGACTTTATGCGCCGCGCGCCGGAGCGCGCGGACGCCCCCGCGCAGGCTGAGTGCGAAGCCGCCGCGCCCGTTACACTGCCTATGCCCGAGGAGGCCGCCCGCCCCGCCGTGACCGGGCCCGGGCCGGAAGCGCCCGCTGTCCCCGCGTCCGTTCCCGCGAAGGAGGAAACGCCCGAGATCGAGCAGACGACGTTCGTGCCCCCGTCCGCCGCGCCGTGGCGCATCGCGGGCGAGGTGCTCGACACCTACATCGTCTGCGAGGACGAGGACAAAAACGTCTGGCTCATCGACAAGCATGCCGCGCACGAGCGCGTGAACTTCGACCGCATGAAGGCCAATCAGGAGCCGCTGATGAGCCAGGCCCTGCTCGCGCCGCTCGTGGCGGACTTTGCCGCCGAGGAATACAGCGCGCTCGCGGCGAATTTAGACCTTCTGCGCGAGTTTGGCTTTGAGTGCGAGGAATTCGGCGGCGGGAGCCTCATCCTGCGCGCCATCCCCGCCGACCTTGACAGCGGCGACGCCATCCCCGCGCTCGAAGAGCTTGCGGGCAGGCTCGTCACCGCGCACACCGCCGACCCCGCCGCCGCGCGCGACGCGCTGCTGCACACCATGGCGTGCAAGGCGGCCATCAAGGGCGGCTGGAAGAGCGATCTATCCGAGCTGCGCGTGCTCGTGGACAAGGTGCAGAGCGGCGAGGTGCAGTTCTGCCCGCACGGCCGTCCCGTGAAGGCGAAGCTCACGAAGTACGAGCTGGAAAAAATGTTCGGGCGCGCGTAAGGGGAGGACGGCTATGAAGCTTGTATGCGTCGTCGGCCCGACGGGCTGCGGCAAAACGCGGCTCGGCGTCGAGCTTGCAAAGCAGCTCGGCGGCGAGGTCGTCTCCTGCGATTCGATGCAGCTCTACCGCGGCATGGTCATCGGCACCGCCGCGCCGACGGCGGAGGAGATGCAGGGCGTTCCCCACCACATGGTCGGCGTTGCCGACCCGCGGGAAAACTACTCCGTCGCCCGCTACGCAGAGGACGCGGCGCAATGCGTCGATGATATCCTCGCGCGCGGCAGGCAGCCCATCGTCGTCGGCGGCACGGGGCTGTACTTAAATGCCCTGCTCGCCGGCCACGGCTTCGCCGGCGGCGACAAGGACGGCAGATGCCGCGCGGAGCTGGAGTCCCGCTGGGACAAGGCCGGCGGCGAGGCGATGTTCGCCGAGCTCCGATGCATCGACCCCGAGACCGCCGCAAATCTCCACTTAAACGACAAAAAGCGCATCCTCCGCGCGCTCGAGGTCTATTACGAGACCGGCAAGACCATGGCGCAGCACAACGCGGAGACGAAATTGATCCCCCCGCGCTACGATTCCGTGCGCATCGGCCTTGCCTATGCCGACCGCGAGGATATGAAGCGCGCCATCGACGCGCGCGTTGACAAAATGGCCGAGGCGGGCCTTTTCGACGAGGTGCGCGCGCTGCTCGCCTCCGGCGTTCCCCGCGATGTGACGGCGATGCAGGCGATCGGCTACAAGGAAGCGCTCTCCTGCCTGGACGGCGCGTCCACGCGCGCGGAGGCCATCGCCGAGATCAAGCTCCGCTCGCGCCAGTACGCCAAGCGCCAGCTCACCTGGCTGCGGCGCGACGGCGGCATCCACTGGTATTATTGGAAAAAAACGAGGGATTTCCCCGGCTGCCTCTCTTTTTCGACAGAAATCCTCAAGGAGAATGGCGTATCCTGTTCCTGAAGCGGACGAGCCGTCCGCACAAAAAGAAAGGAACAGGAACACCATGAAAAAAATCGCAAATTTACAGGACCTCTTTCTCCTCGCCGCCCGCCGCGCGCATATGCCCGTTACGGTCTTTCTCGTCAACGGCTTTCAGATGCGCGGCAGCGTAACGGGCTTTGACAGCTTCGTCGTGCTGCTCGAGAGCGACGGCAGGCAGCAGATGCTCTACAAGCACGCCATCTCCACCATCGTGCCGGCAAGCCCGCTCGACCTGCGCGGCGCGGAGGAGGGCGAGGAGTGAGCGTGTCCCCATGCGGGAGCTCATCATGAAATCTGCATCCTTTTCCACAAAGCTTATCACCGTCCTGCTGCTGGCGGCGGTGGCCGCCTACTTCGGCGTGCAGGGCTACCGGTATCTGACCGACCCGGAGACCACCGCCGTCGTCTACCGTTACCGCAGCGAGCAGTCCATCGCCGTGCGCGGCTATGTCGTGCGCGGCGAGCAGATCATCGACTGCACCGAAACGCTCCTCGAGCTGACCCATGCCGAGGGCGAGCGCGTGGGCGCGGGCGACACCGTAGCGACCGTCTACCGCTCCGCCGAGGCGCTGGAGGCGACGCAGCAGCTCGAAGCGCTGCGCGCGCAGAAGGAGCAGCTCGAATACGCCAGAAGCGCCTCGAGCGATACCGAGACCGCGCTCAAGCTCGACTCCGACATCCGCGCGCAGATCATCGCCGTGCGCACCGCCCTTGCCGGCGGCAGCTACAGCACGCTCGACACGCTCGCCGGCCAGCTCCGCACGACGGTGCTCAAGCGCGAATACGCCTATAACGGCAGCGAGGATCTGAGCGCGCGGCTCGAGGCGCTGAGCGCTGAGATCGCAGCCGCTTCCGCCGCCGCCAGCGGCGGCACATCGCGCATCGCCGCGCCGGCCGCCGGGACCTACAGCGCCGTGGCGGACGGCTACGAGAGCGTGCTCACGCCCGCATCGCTCGAGACGATGACGCCCTCGCAGCTCGCCTCCGCCGAAGCGCAGAGCGTTTCCACCACCGTCGGGAAGATCGTGACGGGCAGCAAATGGTACTTTGCCGCAAGCGTCAGCGAGTCGGACGCCGCCTCGCTCCGGGTGGGGCAGGGGCTCACGCTTCGCATGGCGTCCGGCGTGGATTTCGACCTGCCGGTGACGCTCACGCGCGTGAGCGCGCCGGAGAACGGGCGCTGCCTGGTCATGACGGAGAGCGGCCGCTACCTCTCCTATGTTACGCTGCTGCGCGAGCAGAACGCCGAGCTGATCCTCGCCGGGTACGAGGGGCTGCGCATCCCGAAAAAGGCCCTGCGTGTGGATGAAAACGGCGTGTCCGGGGTCTACTGCCTCGTCGGGCGCGTCGCGTACTTCAAGCCCGTGGAGATCGTCTATCAGGGCAGCGACTACTGCCTGGTCGAGCCGGGCGAGGTCGATGCGGCGTCTGAAAGCCAGATCGCGCTTTACACCCTGCGCGCGAATGATGAGGTCATCATCTCCGCCGGGGAGCTATATAACGGAAAGGTCGTAGATTAGAAATGAGCATTGCTGAAAACATCGCGCGCGTGCGCGCAAACATCGCCGCGGCTGCCAAAGAGGCGGGCCGCGACCCCAGCGAGATCACGCTCGTCGGCGCGAGCAAGATGAACGATGCGGACGCCTGCCGCCAGGCCATCGCCGCCGGCATCGATGCGCTGGGCGAGAACCGCGAGCAGGAGATGACGAAAAAGCTCGCAGAGCACGCCTATGACGGCGCGCCCCTGCACTTTATCGGCCGCCTGCAGCGCAACAAGGTGAAAAACGTCGTCGGCAAGGTCGCGATGATCGAATCGGTCGGCTCTTTGGAGCTGCTTGCGGCGGTGAACAGGCAGGCAGAGAAGCTCCAAATCGTGCAGGATATCCTGCTGGAGGTCAATATCGGCGGCGAGGAGGCCAAGAGCGGCTTCGCCCCGGAAGCACTGGAACAGGCGGCGCGGGAGGCCGGAGCGCTCAAAAATGTCCGCGTGCGCGGCCTGATGTGCATCCCGCCGGTTGCGGAGGGCGAGCACGGGAGCCTTCCCTACTTTGAAAAAGTTCATGCACTTTTTGTTGACATCAATGCCAAGTTGTATGATAATACACTTGATATACTGTCAATGGGCATGAGCGGCGACTATGAGGACGCGGTGCGCGCGGGCGCGACGATGGTGCGCGTGGGCACGGCGATCTTCGGCGCCCGCAATTATACGATTTGATCGAGGAGGTCTTTCACACATGGGTATTATCGACGATCTGAAGAAGTGGGCGCATCCCTATGAGGATGAGGACGAAGAATATGAGGACGACTTCCCTGACCTGAGAGACCGCGGCGACACCGGCGCCTTTGCCGAGCGCCGCAGCGCCGAGCGCAAGGCGGAGGACCGCCGCAACAAGGTCGTCAACATCAACGCCACCACGCAGCTCAAGGTCGTGCTCGTCAAGCCCGAGCGCTTTGAAAACGCCAGCGAGA
>ERZ808286.1227-NODE-1227-length-13369-cov-4.704522_pt1 | contig 13369 bp, 12 predicted proteins | sample MGYA00521276_ERZ808286 | MGnify/ENA primary metagenome ERZ808286 (study PRJEB31516, sample SAMN03275607) | gut metagenome | biome: mammalia-associated habitat; material: feces | host: Papio cynocephalus | place: Kenya | collected 2012-08-01 ... | reverse complement strand
CAAGAAAACCGTCCGCGCCGTCAACTTAATCAGCTTGACTATTTACTGGCGGTTAATGATTTCTCTCGTCAAGGAGCTTTGCGGTTCAAACAAGTACCGGAGGGAAATTTTTTAACAGAAAAAGATAAAAAAGCGATACCGCCGCTGGTTGATTTGCCAAAGTTGTTGGCGGCATCCGAAAAAATCATAGATGATGATGCGTCTTTTAATGACATCAAAGAACTACTTATTCCAGGATCTTCTCTAGGTGGTGCAAGACCTAAAGCATCAGTCATTGATAAACAGGGAAATCTTTGCATAGCTAAGTTCCCTAAAAAAGACGATAATAACAATAATGTATTGTGGGAAGCTGTCGCTCTGACATTAGCAAAAAATGCCGGCTTAAAAGTTCAGGAATGGCAATTAACTAAAGCTCTTGGCAAATCTATTATTTTGCTTAAACGATTTGACCGTGAGGGAAAGCACCGTATCCCGTTTATTTCCGCGATGAGTATGCTTAATGCTAACGACGGCGAAAACGGGGATTATAGTTATTTGGATATTGCGGAAATTATCCGAACTAAAGGCGTTAACATTAAGGAAGACCTGAAAGAACTTTGGAGCAGAATGTTATTTTCCATACTCATTTCTAATACGGATGACCATTTGCGCAATCACGGCTTCTTAAAACAAAGCCCTAATGGCTGGAGCCTTTCGCCATTGTATGATGTTAATCCCTGCATTGACAGGACGTCAAATCTACAACTGAATATTGATGAAACAAGCAGTGCGACCTCTATCGATTTGGCTCTTTCGGTGGCAGATTACTTTGGCTTGTCTAAACCGGAGGCTGAGAAAATTCTCAAACAGCAAATAGCAGCGGTTTCCGAATGGAAAAATATCGCTCAACATTTAGACATCGGCAATTCCGAAATTTCCCGTATGAATACCGCTTTTAAAGGAAACTCCTCAAAATACTAAAATTCTTCCGTTGGCTTATCAGCGAGCGGTTTGCAAAGCGAAACGAAAAAGCTCAAACAGCAACGCTATAGAAGTTTCGTCAAAAGAGACGTCGTCCCCTCCGTTGTGGCGGAGGTTCTGAAACCAATCCGAATGACAGGGAAAAATGCAGGAAAAGACCGGCAAAATCGTTACATGACTGAAAAGTGAAATCTTTGCAATAGCTCCTTCTGTTAATCTATACAAAATCGCACAGAAGAAAAAATAACGGATTTTTTTCACCCCATTTTGTTTGGTCTGCCCGTTCATTTTTGCTTTCCCTTCGAAAATTGGTCGAAGACAAGATTTTCACAACACCCCTTCATCTTTGTGATATACGCCGCCCAACCTGCCGAATTAAGCAACGGTGTAACACAGGCCGTTCCTCCTCCCGTTGTCTTAATAACGGCATCCGTCAGTAGGAATGCTTCCTCTTTAGCCTTATCATATACCAGGTCTTGTTTCTTAAACTTCGGGTTATAAACAGCCAAATGTACATGGACGTTGCTGTGCAGGTGTTCAATCGCCCCAATATAGAGAAGCTTCTCTCTGCTACCGTTTTTAACGGTCGCAGTTCTATACGAACCCATTATTTTCGGCAAAAGCGTGTTGCAGACATTAGCCCGTATCGAAGTTATTGACTGGTTATCCCACATTTCCGGATTCAAATTTAGCGTAACCGCCGTATTTGCTTTAAATTCTCGGCAAAATTCCGTAATCAGCTCCCGTGTTGCATATTGGGTTCGCTGCTGGCACATCGGATAATTTCGTGTCTTGGCATTGCATTGACGTTGAAGCTTCTCGTTAAAACAGCTTAACCAGCTCTGAAAGCCTTGTGAAGCATTAAGTTGCTTATTCAGACTCATCAGTTCATCCCATGCTTGACGCTTATTGATGACGGAAATGCCTTCGGCTTTATCAGACAACACGCTGAATAAATTATACACCTTCTTATTAAAACCACAATATTTTCCGAAATTGCAACCATGACTCAACTCGCCGATTTCATCCCTTAACGAAGCAATCTGTTCAAACAGCTTTTCTTGCGTGATTTCGTTATATTTTATCATTTCAACACCTCTTTTTCGAGTTATCTCTCTGAAACTTTTCAGGCATTATTACTCTAATGCGTCCTATTGAGGCGCATTCACTCGTCCAAACTGCACATCCATTTTATATGACCGCCGAATACACGTAACCGCATGACAGGGGCTGTACATATAAAGCCTTTCTCCTATACTTATTCTGTTTCTCAAAAATCAGCCCAATTTTAGAGAGGTATTCCTTTGTTTTAGAATACTCCTTCATGTTTTCCCCTGCTCACGCATAGGATTCGATCCGCAAAACGCCTCCTTCAAAATGCTCGCCCGAGACATACGAAAATGAGGGTGTCTTTTAAACACCCTCAGACTCCTCTTTTGTGTTAACTGGATTCTGATTTCCGTATTGTTCAATCAGTGGCTGAACCTCTGAAAAAGCCATGGATAATACGGCTTTATCCAGCTTTTTTATCGACAGCTCGTTGATGTAGCGATTCTGCATGCTGATGTTACCGACGGTGTGCCCTTTGGACCACCCTGCCAACGCATCGATAAGTTTATCATTGATATTTGCCTCGCACGCTTTTACGGCAAACGTATGCCGAAACGAGTGAAAGTTCACGTTGGACCGCACTCCGGCTTTGTCTTTGTAGCGTTTAAACCACTTGGAAAAATTATCCGAAAAGTACCCGCGACCGTTTTTGCTACAATCGAACAAGCGGACATTGGCTCCCGCTTTTTTTCGCTTTTCGATATACTCAAGCAATCCCAATTTTACCAGATTGGGATGAATTGGAACCAAACGTTCGCTGTCACGATTCTTAACGCTTTTATCGCCGTCTTTTTGAATATTGATAACATTAACACCCTCAGCAATCTGAATATCATCAACGGTCAATTGGCATATCTCGTTTAATCGCATACCTGTGTGCAACCCAATCAGCGGAATAAAAAATCGGGTCGGATCTTCTTCCCGTTTCGGATAGGAAGCCACGGAAAACGTTCGTTCTAAATCTTCTTCGTTAAACGGCAATCTTGCTTTGCTTTCCCGTTTAGCATCTTCCCAAGTCTTTTTCATCCCCTGTCCCGCTGCCGGATTGTTTGCGATATAACCTTCTTTAACGGCATAGGAACAAAGAGAGCTTAACGCCGTAATATAACCGTCAATGGTATTGACCTCCAACGTTTTTCTTCCGTCTGCCTTTCCTTGGCGTATAGCATCTTCCGGCGACAATTTAGGATAAAGCTTGCGGCAATTAACCGGATACTCCATCAGTTTCCTCCGAAGATTCCGAACAGTTTCGACGGAAATATCCTCCACATTCTTTAAATCCATCAAACGAAAAACCGTTCCCAAGCGCAGGTAACGCTCTTGCATTGTGCTTTGGCTTAATCCCCTGTTATCCGGATCTGATTTAAACGCCTTGTATACGTCTTCCCAGTAATGTTTCGAACACGTTTCTTTTTGGGGGCTCTTTGGTTTCCCTGAATGAGCGCAAACGTCCATAACATCAAAATAATCTTCGTCTTCTGTAGCCGCCCTCTTCAGCTCGATCTTCTTTTGATGAGCTTTTTTAAGGTCTTGCACTAAAATTGACGTCCCTAAATCTTCATATTTGCAAAGCCCCGATTCGATCGCAAGCTTGAGTTCTTTTTCAGCGGAAACTTCATAATCATATCTGTCGCACAGGCATTTGTAGTAATATAGTTCATCCGATATATCTTCAGAATGGTATAAAGTCATCATCGCATCGGCATCTTCATTCGTTTCCGTCTTATTCAGATAAGACTTTAGCATTTCCTCTGACGATAGCCTTTTATCACCTTTGGTTTGAGATGCGTATTCATCCGCCAACGCCAGCGCCTTGTTTGTATTAAATTTCATAATGTCCCTCACAGTAAAATTTGAGCTGTATTTATTTATGTGGATTTTTTGGCGAATTTTTATAAAGTAGTCCTCTATCAACAAATTCACGCAAACAAGCTTTCGTTTAGCTTCGCCAAACGATGCCGTTTTTAAGCTGAAACGAATTTCTTTGCGATTAAGGACAGCAGATATACACCGCGGAATCACACAGCGGAAATAGTAGACCGAATTTCGTCTGATTAATCGTTGAACGGACATAAACTCACCTGCGATGGAACACTAAAGTGTATCACTTGACCCAAGCACAGGTAAAACCGCATATATGCAAAAGTCGCGGAAAACCGCGACTTTTTAATACATTTGAAGTTTATGGTGGAGCTGAGGGGAATCGAACCCCTGACCTCTTGAATGCCATTTCGCTCTCATTTAATCAGTGAAGAGGGCTTTATAAGACGGTTCTTGACTGCACAAGACGCTAAAAGTGGCGGTATTCCTTGAATTTTTAACTTGCACTGTTTTTGTGTTTATGCGTTAATCAACGACAGACGACGATGTCGTTCAGTCAAAAAACAGTCAAAAAATCATCGAAATCCACCTGCAAAGTCAAAAAATAGTCAAAAAATTTAGGGGTGGAAAAAAGATTCAAGAGGTCTGAAAAGTGTCATGGCAAAAGCAGAAAAACACAGTTTCACGCATGAGTATATCAACGGTCTTGCGCCTCGGCAAAAAAACTACGAAGTGGAAGATACTCGCGTTTCAGGATTGCGATGCCGCGTTTCTCCAAAGGGCGTAAAAACGTTTTTTATTTACAAAAAGTTTCAAAACAAACTGAATTGCATTTCCATCGGCAGATATGGAGCAATGTCGCCTGAAAAAGCGCGACAAACGGCTTCCGAAATTTTGCACCGCATTGAAACGGGGGCATACATTTCAGATAAGGAAGCAAAGAAGCAAAAAGAAGAGGAAGAAGCCAAAACGCCGACTCTTCGACAGCTGTTTGAAATGTATGTCGAGCGTCACGCCCGTCCGTATACGAAGCCGTCATCTGTCATAGAGAACGAAGGATATTACGACAGGTACTTGAAAAAATGGAGCGGCAGAAAAATCGATACGCTTACGCGCGACGAAGTGGAAAGCTACATTGCAAAGCTGAATCAAAAAATCAGCCCCTTCACCGCAAACCGTGTTTTGACGCTAATCCGTCACATTTTCAACAAAGCGATTGAATGGCGGCTTGCTTCGTTTAACCCGACTTTGGGCATACGCAAATTTAAAACGAAATCGCGCGACAGATTCTTGCAGCCTGATGAAGTGAAGGCATTTTTCTCTGCGATGGATGCTGTTCCTGAAATTGTGCCGAGAGCTTATTTCTATATGGCTTTGTACACGGGACAGCGAAAACAGAATGTTTTGGAGATGCGCTGGGATCAGATTGACTTTGAAAATGCTCTTTGGCACATTCCCGAAACAAAGAACGGGGATCCTTTGACCGTCCCTTTAATTCCGCAAGCCATTGAACGATTGAACATCTTAAAACGCGAAATTCGGGAAAAAATCGATGCGATGTTGGATGCTGAAAACGAGGACTTAAAAAATAAGCCGCCCAGAACCGATTTTCAACGCATGGAAGCCGAAGCGCGCCATTGCCGCATTGAAGAATATGCAAAACACGCGGCGGAATGGGTTTTTCCCAGCGAAAAAGGTGAAACGGGGCATTTGAAAGATCCGAAAAAATTCTGGCACAGATTGCTTGATCGAGCGGGCATTGAAGATATGCGCATTCATGATATTCGGCGGACTTTGGGGAGTTATGAAGCGATTGCCGGTGTTAATCTGCCGACGATTTCGCGCTCGTTGGGGCATAAAACAATGCGTTCCACACAGGTCTATGCGCGATTGAACGTTGATCCCGTCCGTACTGCAATGTCCCGTGCCGTCAATATGATTGAGGACATTCGGAACAGGAAATAACGGCTTTCTTGACAGTGCGGCGAAAAATCCTCATAATATACGCATATTTTGCGGAGATTTAATGTGTTTATCTATGAACGGGAAAATTGGACACGCTTTACATGGTCGGACGGCGAGATTTCCGATCTGTTGGCTCGGGCGTCGTTTTTGCAGGGCAATCTGCTGGGGCAATTAGCCGCATTCGGATTTGAAGTCGGCAAAGAAGCGGGTTTTCTCGCTTTATCGCAGGAAATCGTCAAATCGAACGAAATCGAAGGCGTTCTGCTGAATACGGATGAAGTGCGCTCTTCCGTTGCCCGGCGGTTGAATGTCGATTTGAAAAAGGAAACGCCGCCCAATCATTTTTTGGACGGCATTGTCGATATGATGCTGGATGCAACCCGTAATGCCGATAAGCCCTTGACTGCGGAACGGCTGTGCGCATGGCACGCCGCGTTGTTCCCAACGGGATACAGCGGACTGACTCCGATTAAAGCGGGACGCCTGCGTGATGACACGCTGGGCGAAATGCGCGTTGTTTCGTATAAAGGTTCGACTGAAATCGTCCATTATCAGGCACCGCCCGCAAGGGATGTTCCGTCAATGCTGGATGATTTTTGCGCCTTTATGAACGCCCAAATAAAGATGAACGCTTTTATCAAAGCGGCAATCGCGCATTTATGGTTTGTATCCGTTCACCCGTTTGAAGATGGTAACGGGCGAATTGCCCGCGCTTTGACGGAAATGGTGTTGGCGAAAAGCGAGCGCACGCCGTTTCGTTTTTACAATATGTCGGGACAAATCCAAAAAGAACGCAAAACTTATTACATGATATTGGAAATGACGCAACGCGGCGACGGCGACATTACAAGCTGGCTGAAATGGTTTTTAAAAATGGTCGGCACGGCATTGACAACGGCGCAGAGAACGGTTGAGCGTCTGTCCGTCAAAGCAAAATTTTGGCAAGCCCATGCCGACGAGGATTTTTCATCCGATCAACGCATGATTTTGAACAGATTGCTGGATGGAACATTGCGAGGAAATTTAACTTCTTCCCGTTGGGCGAAGATGTGCAAAACATCGCAGGACACAGCGTCGCGCCAAATTAAGATTTTGCTGGAACGCCATATTTTGATTCAGATTGGCGCCGGACGTTCAACTCACTATGAATTGAATTCGGAAAGAGGATGTAATGACGAATTGTGAGCAAATTCACTTTGCGGAGGCGGCGGAAAGCGCGGAGCTTCGCTATATTCTGTCTGAAATGGCAAAATATCCGGAATGCGATTTTTCAGACTTTCGACGAATTTACGGTTCGGAACAAAAATTGCGTTGCTACGCAAAAAATCAAAAAGTTCGAGAAAAATTCGATTTGATAGATCCCGATTTTTCAGACAGCGTTGTTTTCGGATTATACAGCCTTTTTTCTGAAAAAAATAAGATTGAGCAAGCGCGATGTGCGGCTGGCGGAATGGCAAAAAGCAAACTTTACGACCGTTATAAAGCGTTTGTTCGCAACGAATATACGCTTCTGCGTCAAAAAAGGAAAATTCTGTCAAACAGACAAGCGGCGGATATTATTTATCCCCGCTTGGCAGAACGTTTCAAAAATTGCCTGTTGACAGAAGCAAACGCCGCTGAAACAGTCCGAAAATGGATTGGAAAAATCAAAAAAGAAACAGAGCAAGAAACATCAATGTAATGAATGTTGTCCCCGGAGTTGCTTCTTAAACAGCTTGTTGCTTGCCATACACAAATTTTGCGGGTATCTTATGATAAAATATCAAGGCGAGTTTTAGGCTGATAGCAGCGGCATTCTAAACGAAAAGGATGAAAATGTCTTACAAACCTCCGTTCACGGTATCGGCAAAAGCCGTATCAAACATTGCGGAAATTTCCGCACTGGTTGAACGATATGCCATCCGCTTGGAACAAAGAGATGCTTTAAAACTTCGCAAAGCGAATAAAATCAAAACCATTCATTCATCCCTTGCCATTGAGGGAAACTCTTTGTCCGTTGCGCAGGTTTCAGACATTTTGGACGGGAAAAAGGTTGTCGCTCCACTGCGGGAAATTCAAGAAGTTAAAAACGCATTGGCGGCTTATGATTTGTTTAATGATTTGGATCCGTTTTCCATTGATGATCTGTTGAAGGCACACAATGCGATGATGACTGCTTTGGTTGACGAGGCAGGACAGTTTCGCCATGGCGGCGTCGGTGTTTTTTCCGGCACGGAAGCGGTTCATATCGCTCCGCCGGCAGACCGGGTAAGCGGGTTGATGGCGGATTTGTTTGAATGGTTGAAAACGGCGGAAGACCATCTGCTGATTCGCAGCTGTGTGTTTCATTACGAATTTGAATTTATTCACCCGTTTGCCGATGGCAACGGGCGAATGGGACGGTTTTGGCAATCGCTTATTTTGTCAAAACTCAATCCTGTTTTTCAGCATTTGCCCGTCGAAACAATGGTTCATGACAATCAGCTTGCATATTATCAAGCGATCAATGACAGCACACAGGCGGCAGATTCAGGAATTTTTATTGATTTTATGACAACGGAAATCCTGAACGCGCTGAAACTTCACAAAGGAGAAGCGGTTGGCACAGCAAATGGCACAGTAAATGGCACACTAAACGATATTTCAAATCAAATTTTAGCATTTATCGCGAAAAACCAAGGCGTTCGCGCAAATGTCATTTCCCAAGAACTTCATATCCCGATTAGAACTTTAAGACGATACCTGAAAAAGCTTTCGGAAAACGACATTACCTTTAACGGTTCCTCGAAAACAGGCGGATATTTTATCAAAAAATAACGTCGTTGCGGCGTTTGAGGCGTTTTTATTGTGGCGTTTGAGACGTTTTCATTGTGGCATTTGTGGATTTTTTTCTCTTCATTAGTGAATTAAACAGACTAAGAAACTATATGTAGTTGAAAATTTCAGCAACGGCGTATAAAGGCAGATCGGTCAAGTTTTCCGTTTGTTTAAAATTTGCCGCGGATACCCTGACCGCCTTGGCGGGCGCATATTTTTCCATGTATGTTTTTAAACTTTTTGCCCGCAAGTTAATGCCGGCTTTGACTTCGATGGGAACGATGCTCATTTCATTTTGCATTAAAAAATCAACTTCGGCGGTGCCTCTGTCGTTCGTCCAATAAGCAGTCGGCTTTTCCGTTAATGTTTTTAATTCCTGCAAAACATATTGTTCCGCCAAAGCCCCTTTGAATTCTTCAAACAAGGTGTTTTCATCCAACAAAACCTTCGCATCCAAATCCGTCATTGCGCAGAGCAAACCGATGTCGGACACATACACTTTAAAGGCGGACAAGTCTTGGTACGCCATCAACGGAAGATCCGGTTTTTGCACGCGAAACAGTTTGTGTATCAAACCGCATGATTGCAGCCATGCAAGAGCGTTTTCAAACTCTTTCGCGCGGGCGCCTTGCCGAATGTTTCCATATGTAAATTTCTTATTTTCCTTTGCCAGCTGTCCGGGGATCGATTCCCAAAGCAATCGCAGCTTCGGAATCCCCGCTTTCGGAATATGCTTTGAAAAATCATTTACATACGATGTCAAAATGTTTTTTTGAATGGCGCGAACTTTTTCATAATCTTTGTCCGCGACAAAAGAGGCAACCGCCTCCGGCATGCCGCCCACATAAAAATACCGTTTCAGCAAATCCAAAAAAGCGGAATGGAGCGGCGAAAGCAGGTCAAAAGCGTTTTTTTTCAGCGCTTCGATTTTCATATCTTCGCCCAGCGCGGATAAAAATTCATAGAAACTCATCGGATGAAGAGTCATAAACTCCACTTTTCCGACAGGAAAAGACACCCCTGAATGCAATGCCGCGCCAAGCATGCTTCCAGCCGCAATTACCGCATATTGCGGAGCGTTTTCACAAAAGTATTTCAATGATGTCAACGCGTTCGGACATTCCTGAATTTCATCGAAAACAATCAACGTGTCATTCGGAGTGATTTTGAAGCCGGCTAAAATGCTCAATCCGTCTAAAATGCGTTCGATGTTTAAATCCGCGGAAAACAGATTTTGCAACGGTTCGTTTTTTTCAAAAACAAAACTTGCCGTCTTTTTAAAATACCGCTTGCCAAACTCGGTCATCAACCACGTTTTTCCGACTTGACGCGCTCCTTGAACGATCAGCGGTTTTCGATCGGATTTTTCTTTCCATTCAACCAGTTGACGCAAAGCCGCTCTTTCCATATTTTTCTCAATTCACATTTTTTACACCGAACTTTTCACATAAAATAACATTTTTTGCACCGAACTTTCAATAAAACACAACACTTTTTTCATAAAAATATCTTTCTACGGCTTCTGCTCGGAAGAAGCCGGCTTTTGCGCGGCATAAGCCGCAGAGTTTTGCTTTCGGGCTTTATCCTGCGTCAAGTTCATTTATTTGACGAAGGAGAACGCTTATGAACAAAAATAAATCACGCGATAATGTAAAGCACTGTCTTGTCCGCAATTCGCAGGTGGACACGGAAAAATATCTGACGGCGCGCGATGCCGCCGCCATGCTGTTGGTCAGTTATGATACGCTTGCGCGTTGGCGGCGTTTGGAAATTGAACAGATTCCATATTTGAATATCGGGAGCCGTATCTATTATCGTTATGAAGACATTGTTGCTTTTCGTGAAAAACATTTTAATCAGGAAGGATACGCCGTCGCAGCCAAACAGGGAGACGGCGAATGATTCCCGCATTTTTAGAAAACGCTTTGGCGCTGGATTCAATCCCTGTTCCGAAACAAGACATCTCATCCGATAAATTCACCCGTTGGGGCAAAAACGACTGCTTTTGGGCGAAAGCCGTGTGCAACGGCTTTATCTACGGCGATTTTTCCAAAGCCGTTTCAAAAAGCGTTTTTCCGCAGGCTCCGGAACATTTATCCCGCGCATTTGTCGAAATGCGGCGCAAAGCCGTTGAGCAAGAACGGTTGGAAGCCCGCCGTCAACAAGAATGCTATTGGGCAAAGTGCGCCCAACGCGCTCAAAAAATTTGGAACGGGGCGAAACCCGTTCAAACGCATCCGTATTTAACCCGCAAGAAAATCAAAGGCAGCGGTTTGAAAATAACCGTGTCGCGTTCGCTGATTATTCCGCTTCGCGATGTGAACGGGAAAATTTGGACGCTGGAATACATTACGGATCAAGGCAAAAAATTCATGATGAAAAGCGGTTTGAAAAAAGGACGCTTTTATATGTTCGGCAAGCCGGCAAAACGTTTGTTTTTGTGCGAAGGCTATGCGACGGCGGAAAGTGTTTATTCCGTGGTCAAAGAATGTACGGTTTGCTGCGTCGATGCCGGCAATTTAAAGGAAGTCGCCTCCGAACTGCGCCGAAAGTATCCCGAAATCGAGATGATTTTTTGCGCCGATAATGACAAATACGGAATGTTTAACACCGGCAGGGAAAAAGCGGCGCAAGCCGCAAAATCAGTCAAAGGACGTGTCGTATATCCGTTTTTCAAAACGACACAAGAAGCGACGTATCCGACGGATTTTAACGATTTGCTTTGTTTGGACGGCGCTGCCGCCGTGCATCATCAACTTTTCAAAATCTGGGGAATAACGCATGGATAAGCGGAATCTCGGCAATTTCGGAAAGCTGGAGGAACCGATGGCGGATTCCGACAGGTTTGACGAACAATGCAAAAAGGAAATCGAAGGTAATCTCGGTAATTTGGAACCGATATGGGATGAACCGTTTTTGTTTTCCGAAGCCGTCCTGCCGGAAATCGCGTCGGATGTTTTGCCATCGCCGCTTAAAGAGTTTGCGGCTTCCCTGTCGGCGAATTTGGAAACGCCTGAAAGCGCGGCGGTTTTGTGTTGTCTAAGCGTTTTGGCAACGGCGGTGCAAGGCAAGTTCGATGTTGCCGTTTCCAAGGATTATCACGAACCTTTGAACTTGTATGTTATGGTCGCCATGCCGCCCGCGAACAGAAAGTCAAGCATTTTAAGACAATGCCTTGCTCCTTTGCGGAATTATGAAAAAGAAATCAGCGCAAAGCTGATGCCGCAAATTCGGCGGGAAGTATCGCTGTATCTTTCCAAAAAACAGGAAATCGAATTGATGCGCCGCAAATTGTCGGGCAACGATAATACGCACTTAATCGAAGAAATCGCCGAAAAGGAAGCGGAATTGAAAGAGCCGAGCGTTTGTCCGAAATACTTTTTGACGGATACGACGACGGAAAGTCTTGCTCTTGCGTTGGAAGAACAGAACGGGCGCATAGCCTTGCTAAGCGACGAAGGCGGCTTGATCGACACATGGAGCGGACTTTATTCCGGCGGTATCGCCAACATTGATGTGCTTCTTAAAGGTTGGGACGGCGGCGATCTGCGCATTAAACGCAAAGACAAGGAAATTTTTCTCTCACCGTTAATCACTCTGTTTTTGATCGTCCAACCGGTCATCTTGGAAAATTTGTCAAAAAACAAGGTATTTTGCGGCAAAGGATTTTTTGAACGCTTTTTGTTTTGCGTACCCGCCTCTAAAATAGGCTACCGAAAACACAACTTTCAATCCATAGACGAAATTGCGTCGAATGAATATCATAAGGCGATATATGATTTATTGCGCTCTAATAAAAATGGTGTTTCGTTGACACTTTCAAATCAGGCTTTCGCATTATGGCGGGATTTTCAAAACAAGGTCGAGTACAGCTTGCGCAACGGACAGCCTCTGTACGATTGTCAAGGATGGGGCGGAAAAATCAGCGGACAGGTAATACGCATAGCGGGACTGTTGCACTTGGCTCAAACACGCGGAAAAACAACCGTCATTAAAGAAAGTATTATGAAAAACGCTCTGCGTATCGGCGATGTTTTAATCACTCACGCGCAAAGCGTGTTTAATGAGTTTACTTTTTATTCGGATAACAAAACCCGCGATGCCGCGACGGTTTGGAACGCCGTCAAGCAAATGAAATCGCTTTGTTTTACGCAAAAGGATTTAACGGTCGCTCTGCGGCATAAAATGCTGGCCGAGCGTATTCGTGAAGCCGTTCCGATTTTGATTGACCGCAACCTGATTTCAGATCCGATATTCAGTAACGGCGGGCGCACACTGACATATCAAGTCAATCCGATTGCACTGGAAAGGGACGGTCATGACTGAACCGTCAAAAGCGGATTTTAATGTCCGTGATTATTTGGAACGTGCGAGAAAGCGGGAAGAATTGATTGAACGAATCGAAGCCTATTTAAAAGAGCAGCAAATATCGGAAAAAACCTTTGAAGACGTTGCTTTTATCGCAAATTTGAAAACTAAGGAAAGCAACCGATAATTTTGCGGGTAACAGAGGGGCGGTTTAGCCCCTCTTTTATGGCTCAGAACGGAATAGAGTCCTGTTCGCGCGCTTTGGATTTCGCCTTGGATTTTTTGGGGGCGGCGGATTGTGTTTGCGCTTGGGTTAAGGACGGCGGGTCAATGCCGTCGGGCGTTGCGGTTTGCGCTTTTTCGTTTTGCTTTTCAAAGCGTTCGCGGGTATAGCCGGCGACCTTCATCA
>ERZ808286.1225-NODE-1225-length-13395-cov-3.707646_pt1 | contig 13395 bp, 13 predicted proteins | sample MGYA00521276_ERZ808286 | MGnify/ENA primary metagenome ERZ808286 (study PRJEB31516, sample SAMN03275607) | gut metagenome | biome: mammalia-associated habitat; material: feces | host: Papio cynocephalus | place: Kenya | collected 2012-08-01 ... | reverse complement strand
CTCACTTATAATTGATGTGATGTACAATAATAAATAGTATTGTGTATGTATTTATTTGGAGCAAGCGGCCATGGTAAGGTCGTTAAGGAAATTGTTGAAGCTAATGGCGGAACTGTCGATGCTTTTATTGACGACAACCCCGATGTCTGCGAGTGTGGCGGCCGCCCCGTGCTGCACGATGCTGCGGGGCTTTCGCCCGTGATTGTGAGCATAGGCGTGAACAGAATACGCAAGATGATTGTGGAACGGTTGAAGGCCAATAATTCTTCCATTAGATTTGGCACGGCCATTCATCCCCGGGCTACTGTTTCACCTTCGGCAAGGATTGGTGAGGGAACGGTGGTAGTGCCCGGTGCCGTCATCAATGCGGATGCCGTGATAGGCAGGCATTGTATTATCAATACGGGAGCTACCGTCGGCCATGATTGCGTGATAGATGACTATTGCCACATAGCTCCCGGCGCGCACGTCAGTGGCGGTACGCATGTGGGTGAAGGCACGTGGGTCGGTGTTGGTTCGTCGGTGATTCAATGCCGAAATATAGGCAAGAACTGCATGATTGGTGCCGGAAGCGTGGTGGTCAGAGATATTCCCGATAATGTGACTGCTTATGGTTGTCCTGCGAAGGTGGCAATAAAGGATGGAGAAAAGAATATGAACAAAAAGAAGTCAATGAATACTTATTCACTTGGGGGGGGTAATTTTGATGCCTGCACCCGTAATGTTGCGTAATGCCGTATGAAAAGTGTGATTATTGGTGCAGGGACTTATGGAGAGGTTTACCTTGCTTATCTGCAGGAAGCAGGTGTGGATGTTGTCGGATTTCTGGATGATGATCCAAAGTATAAAGGAACGGACGTCAGAGGTGTTCCTGTGTTAGGTGAAGTTCCCATGATGGAAACAATCAAAAAGACTCATGGTGTTGACGCTGTTTATTGTCCGCTTGGTAATAATAAGTTGCGTGTGAGTATCTTGAAAAGAGCAAAGGCTTGCGGGCTGAAAACTCCCAACTACATACATCCGACAGTAAGTATATCGCCCGATGTTACTATAGGTGAAGGTGTATATATCTTGTTGGGCTCGTGTATTATGCCGCATACTGTGATAAAGGATTATGTGATGATTAGTATGAACGTCAGTCTGGCTCATCATAATGTACTCGAAGAGGGGGTATTCTTGTCAACCGGCTGTAACTTCGGAGCCGGCATCCATGCGCACAAGTATGCCTATTGCGGTATAGCGTCGACCATCATGACCGGTTTGCATGAACTCGGAGAAGATTGTCTGATTGGTGCCGGTGCCGTGGTTATTCGCGATGTGGAACCAAGAGCAGTGATGGTTGGTGTACCTGCTAAAGTCTTAAAAATTAAAGAGATTTCTAAATCAACTGGGGGGGGTAATTTAAATCGCCAGTCATTTTCCTGTCGAAGGATTGCATATCGTTCAATGGATGTAACCTTAGCAAGTTAAGAATACGCCAATGAAAGATATAGCAATCTATGGGGCTGGTGGCTTCGGACGTGAAGTTGCTTGCCTGATAAAACAGATAAATGACAGCCTTGAGAATCCTAGATGGAACTTTATCGGTTTTTTTGATGACAATGAGACGCTGAAAGGTTGTCGTAATGAGTACGGTGAAGTATTAGGAGGACAGAACGAACTCAATGTGTGGAAAAAGCCATTGGATATAGCTATTGCTATTGGCAATGCCAAAGTGGTAAAGCTTATAGCTGGAAATATCCAGAACCCTTTGGTTGATTTCCCGAATATTATAGCTCCGAATACCACCTGGCTCGACAAAGACAATGTTCGCGTCGGTAAAGGCAATGTGATATGTTCAGATTGTCTGATAAGCTGCAATGTGGAGATCGGAAATTTCAATGTGTTTAATGGATTGATTCTTATAGGGCACGATACAACCATAGGCAATTACAATGTAATTATGCCTTCATGTAACATATCGGGTGGAGTTGTATTCGGAGAATGCAACTTCATGGGAGTAAAAAGTGCAGTTTTGCAATACATAAAGATTGGCAACAACGTAAGAATAAGTGCCGGAAGCGTACTTATGAAAAACGCTAAAGACGATTGCCTATATGTAGGAAACCCAGCCCAGAAAGTAGATATGTAACCATTATACACATAATTATTAACGTTTAAATCATTAGAAGAATGGAACTAAATGAATTTATCAAGAACTTCGCAGAACAGTTTGATGACACCGATGCATCTGAAATCAAAGCTAACACTGAGTTTCATGACCTTGAAGAGTGGGGCAGCCTCACTGGTATGGGCGTGATAGCTATGGTAAAGACTATCTACGGAAAGACTATTACGGGTAAGGAAATCCGGGAGTGCGCAACTGTAGAAGATCTGTTTAACCTCGTTTCATCGAAGTAAACATGGGAGATTACAATCCTTTTTCATTAAAAGGAAAGACGTTCCTTGTTACTGGAGCTTCATCGGGAATAGGCCGCGGTATTGCCGTGGCCTGTTCCAGGATGGGAGCTTCTGTAATGATCAACGGACGAAACGAGCAGAAGTTGAATGAAACTCTATCGCAAATGGACGGGAGTGAGAATATAATTCATGTGGCGGATCTAAGCAATGCCGAACAGATGACTGCAATGGTCAGCAGTCTCACAAAACTTGACGGTATAGTTCATTGTGCTGGCATTGGTCAACGAGTTTTGTGCAAACAATTGGAAGAACAGGATTTGGACAATATGATGGATGCCAATTTCAAGGCTCCTGTCATGTTGCAGACTGAAATTCTAAAGCAGAAGAAAATCAACAAGAACTCATCTGTTGTCTTTGTTGCTTCTATAGCCTATGACTCACCTACTGTTGGAAATGCCATGTACAGTGCTTCCAAAGGGGCTGTGATTTCCTACGCCAACTGTTTGGCATTGGAATTGGCACCACGTCAGATAAGAGTCAATTGTGTTCTTCCCGCAATGGTTTGGACAGACCTTATTTACAAGGGAGGTTTGACCGAGGAGGATTTAAAAGAAGATGAAAAGAAATACCCTCTCAAGAGGTATGGCAAACCTGAAGACATTGCCAACCTATGTATCTACCTGTTGTCGGATGCTTCATCGTGGATGACAGGTTCAAAGATTAGGATAACTGGGGGGGTAAATAACTTATAATTAAAATTTATGGCATACATTAAAGCCCTTTCTATATTACCCCCCCCTATGGGATTTCTTGATAACCTGCAACTTCAAGAACAATTTGAAAATGTTGATATCGGCAAGATTGCGAAAGGAGTCGGAGTCTGTCAACGTTATGTTGCTAAAGAAGGACAGACCGCTTCGGATATGGCTTATTGTGCGGCACAAAAGATGTTTGAAGAGTGGAACATTGACCGTTCTACTGTAGATTTCATCATATTCTCTACACAGAGTCCAGACTATTTTCTGCCTGCTACGGCATGTGTGCTCCAACATCGTTTGGGGATACCTACTACAGCGGGAGCGTTCGATTATGATTTAGGTTGTTCCGGATATGCTTACGGTCTGGCTATAGCCAACAGCTTTGTTGAGTCTGGGTTGGCTCACAATGTGCTGCTTCTTACGGGAGATACTATATCCAAGTATCTTCATCCTAAAGACAAAAACCGTGTGCTCTTTGGCGACTATGCCACGGCTTCTATTATCTCATCTGACGGCTTTGCAGAAATCGGACAGACCGTCTATGGTACAGATGGTTCTGGCGCAGAGGCCATCATACTAAAGAACCGTGGAGCTCGCCATCTCCCGACTACTGGACATGAAGAGATGGATGACCAAGAGAATATGCGTCGTGACGATTATTTCTATATGAATGGGGAACAGGTATTTAACTTCACAATAGACCGAGTTCCACAACTCGTTGATGAGACTCTTCAAAGAAATAAACTAACAAAAGAAGACATTGATTACTATGTATTCCATCAGGCAAACAAGTTTATGCTTAACACCATACGAAAAGTATGCGGAATATCCAAAGACAAATTCTATGTAAACATTGAGAATACAGGCAACACCACGTCATCTACTATACCCATTGGATTAAAAGCATTGATGAATGACGATGTCATACATAAAGGCCAAAAAGTAATGGTTGCCGGATTTGGTGTAGGATTGTCGTGGGCTGCTACTATTCTGAAATTCTAATTTCAAAAATGGCATATACAACTTATATAAAAGGATTGTCATATTATCTCCCGGAAAGAGTAGTTGGAAACGAGGAACTCGTTAGTGAGTTCCCTGAATGGAGCGTAGATAAAGTGGCAAAGAAGGTGGGTGTGAACTCCCGCCATCTGGCTGCAGACGATGAGACGGCAGGCGATATGGCTGAGAAAGCAGCCCGCAAATTGTTTGCTGAATATAATATCGCTCCGTCCGATATAGACTTCGTGATGCTCTGTACACAGAGTCCCGACTATTTTCTGCCTTCCACGGCATGTATACTCCAGTATAAGTTGGGGATTCCAACCACGGCTGGAGCTTTTGATTATAACTTGGGCTGTTCCGGTTGTGTATATGGAATGGCGATAGCAAAAGGATTGATTGCAGCGGGAATAGCAAAAAATGTTTTGTTGCTTACGGCTGAAACCTATAATAAATACCTGCATCCAACAGACAAAAGCAACCGAAGTATCTTTGGCGATGGAGCTGCTGCTTGCCTTGTATCTACGGAAGGATTTGCCAAAATAGGGGATTTTTCTTTAGGAACGGACGGTAGCGGTAAGGACAAACTTATAGTCAGGACGGGTGCTGCACGTTGTAGAACGGCTACAGGATACAGCGATGTCGATGATGAGGGGCATACACGTTATGATGATTATCTATATATGGATGGTGGTGGTATATTCAATTTTACCCTTGATGCATTGCCCGGATTGATAAAAAATATACTTGCCAAGAATTCATTGGAAGCCAATGATGTGGATTATTATGTGTTCCATCAGGCAAACAAGTTTATGCTTAATACGATCCGTAAAGTATGCGTGTTGCCAAAAGATAAGTTCTACATTAATCTGGAGGAGACTGGAAATACCGTTTCTTCAACGGTATTGATTGGGTTGAAACAATGTCTGGAGGCCGGAACGATAATTGCAGGAATGAAAGTAATGGTGACTGGATTCGGTGTTGGACTTAGTTGGGGCGGAACGATATTGAAGTTCTAAATATTCATTTATATAGCTATGTCAGAAGAAAGAAAAACGATTTATCTCTGTCTGGCTCATGTGAGTGAGGCTGGCTGAGAGCAGAAATATGCGAAAGAAGCGTTTGATAAGAATTGTGTGGTTCCGATAGGCCAGAATGTGAATGCTTTCGAGAAGAATCTGAAGGAATAAAGGCATCTTCTGATAGTAAAGGAAAATTGCAGCCCCTTCAATGCTTTTTGTAGAAACTGCGGTGCATATTGCAGAGATGCTGTAGAAAATTGTAGAATCATGACTTGATTAATATCGCTCAAGACGTGGTCCTTCAAAATAATGCCTATTAGAATGAAATTATCCAAAGGAATAATGGCTGAATAAACGAAAATATCCAAGGTAAAACCGAATTTCATATGAGGTATTTGCCAATCTGCGAAATGGCATACAACGGACAGATGCGGACATGACGGGCGGCATTGTTATCTTCTTTGTCGGTATAGATAAACTCTCCAAAATTTTCAAGGGAGCATCGGACGGCTTCTGTGAGGTGTTTTTCGCGCATGAACGACCAAAGGCTCTTCATCCCTCCTTGGCTTCCGGCCTTGACCTCAATGGGAAGAATCGTCAGGTGTGATGTTTGTAAATAGTCTACCTCTGCTTGTGAGTTCTTGGCTATGCGTGTCCAATAGTATAGTTCGTGCCGTAGATTGGGTGTCATATAATGAAGCAGTTCCAAACCAACAACCAGTTCTGCCATGATGCCTTTGTTTACGAGGTCGGCTGCTGTTGCTGTGAGAATCTGTGTGGTGAGCGTGGTTGTGTCACCCATGGTGATGCCCAAGAGCCGCAGCATTAGTCCACAGTCGAAAAAGAGCATTTTGCGATAGGAATTATCGGCTTCGCTGCCTAATGGTATGCCATTGGCTTTGGTAAGTGTTACCGGAATGAGCAAGCCTGCGAGAACTAATAGGTTGAGCGCATTTTTTACCTCATAGGTTTTATAGTCGCCTACTTTGGAGTAAACAAATTTCTTGGTGGCCTGTATCGCTGCGTTACGCAATACACTGCGGAGAAGGTTTACATCGGCTTTTTTCTTGTATTTGGGAAAATCATCCTCATAACTGACGAGTATGTCGTCTTGCACTTCCTGACACTGCAGGTAGTCATGGGTTTCAATCCATTTGGCAACACATTCGGGCATACCGCCGATAAGCATGTAAGTACGAAACAGACTTACCAGCTTTTCATGCAACGGTTGTGGCAGCGGAGCCTTTGCAGATGCAGTGTTACGGGCATTGATTAGCAAATCCTCTCCATTTGCGAGTAGGAACTCATCGAAAGTCAATGGATACATAAACATGGAATGGATGCGGCCAACTCCAAACGTGGGCAGGTCGGCAAGGGCAAACTCCAGCAGCGAACCGGCTGCAATGACGTGCAGGTTAGGCATTATCTCTTTGAAAAAGCGCAGCGACATAATGGCTTCGGGACACTCCTGAATCTCATCTATGAAGAGCAGCGTTTTGCCTTCTTCAATCTTTATGCCTGCCATGGCGGATATCTGGCTGACGATACGATTGACATTGAGGTCCGGCTTGAAAATCTTTTTGTATTGCGGTTCCATTTCAAGGTTCAGTTCCAGGAAACATTCAAATTGTTTGCCTAAATGACGTATTGCGGATGACTTGCCTACCTGGCGTGCCCCACGTAGCAGAATGGGCTTGTGAGTGCTACGCGAAGCCCACTCAGTAAGATAGAGATCTATGCTTCTTTTATAATACATGTAGAATGCTCTGTTTTAGCTGCAAAGGTAGTTAAATGAAATAATCCAAAGAAATAATCAGCGCAAAAACGAAATTTTCCAAAGAAATAATCTGTTGAAAAACGAAATTATCCAAGGAAATAATTGCTGAAATTAGAAATCAAGTTGAACTAATTATATTATAAACAATGTCGGAAGAAAGAAAAACAATTTATCTCTGTCTGGCCCATATGAGTGAGGCCGGAATAGAGCAGAAATACGTGAAGGAGGCGTTTGATACCAATTGGGTGGTTCCGATGGGTCCGAACGTGAATGCTTTCGAGAAGGATTTGGAGAAATTTGTGGTCTCTCCCCAGCCCAAGGCCTCTCCCCGGCCCTCCCCTGAAGGGAAGGGGGCTGGTACTGCTAAAGGGAAGGATTTGGGTGTGCATACGGCTGATCCGTTGCTTTATGGTTTGCTGAAGAGTTTTTCTGAGGAGAACAGGAAAAATCCTACCGAAGCGGAGTGTGTGCTTTGGAATGTTCTGAAAGCTAAAGGGATCGGACTGAAGTTCCGCCGACAACATATTATCGAAGATTTTATAGTCGATTTCTACTGTAACGAGAAGAAACTGGTTATAGAGTTGGATGGTGGCTATCATCGTATGCCCGAACAAATGAAACGTGACAAGGAACGGACCTTACGTCTTCGGGATTTGGGCTATACGGAACTGCGCTTTACCAACGAACAGGTATTATGTGATACAGATAATACCGTTCTTGAGATTCTGCGTGTGGCCAAGTCTCTCCCTTTAGGGGGAGATTCAGAGGGGGCATTAGATCGCAAGGTGGTATGTCTTTCGGCCGGTACGGCAGCGGTGCATCTGGCTTTGATAGGCTGTGGCGTGAAGGCCGGCGACGAGGTGTTGGTGCAGAGCTTTACTTTCTGTGCTTCTTCGCATCCTATTACTTATCTTGGTGCAAAGCCTGTGTTCGTAGGTTCTGAGGGAGAGACATGGAACATGGATCCTGTTTTGCTGGAGAAAGCCATTGTAGACCGTAAGGAGAAGACAGGCAAACTACCGAAAGCCATTATACCTGTTGCTCTCTATGGAATGCCTTACCGCATAGACGAGATAATGGCGATAGCCGACAAGTATGGTATTCCCGTGATAGAAGATGCAGCCGAGGGTCTGGGTTCACGTTTCAACGGACAGGTATTGGGAACTTTCGGCAAGTATGGTGTGCTGTCGTTCAATGGCAACAAGATGATTACCACATCTGGTGGCGGAGCCTTGATATGCCGCAATGCGGAGGAGGCCGACAATATCATGTGGTATGCCACTCAGGCCCGCGATGCCTATCCCTACTATCATCATACAGCCATTGGTTACAATTATCGTATGAGTAATGTGTGTGCCGGTATCGGCCGCGGCCAGATGACGGTGTTGAACGACCACATCGCTCATCACAAGCACGTGCAAGCACTTTATGAGGAGTTGTTGAAAGACGTGCCGGGCGTGCATATCCACAAACAGCCGGGCGACAAACGTTATGATGCCAACTTTTGGCTTTGCGCTGCCACGCTCGACAAGGGCGTGAAGATACAAGGTCAGGAGCAAGCCTATAAGGAAGTTATCAAGACGGCTGTAGGTGGAGCTGCCGGTGTTATTCATGCCGTAGACACGGCCGTGACGGATTGCCAACCGAATGAGAATGTGGAGGCATTGCGTATGTTTATGCTTGATAAGAAGATAGAGTGCCGTCCTGTATGGAAACCGATGCACAAGCAGCCGGTGTATGCCGGTGCGCCTGTCTACACCAACGGCATTGAGGAGGAAATCTTTAAAGTCGGTTTCTGTCTGCCTGCCGGTCCCTGGGTGACCGATGAAGATGTGAAATATATTGTGGAGTGCATTAAGGAAGCGATAGTAGGATAATCCGGACATTGACGGTTTGTACTAAAGGCCATAAAGCTCCCGAAATTTTCAAATTTCGGGAGCTTTATGGTTGTAATGACGCTTCCTTTGTCAAGGATAATAGGTCATAGATACCCTTATTATCGAAATCTTGTCGTAAGTTTGCAGCCAAAAAGAAACTTCTATGCAATTGCCTGTAGATTTTGAAAAACAAATGGTGTCGTTACTCGGTGCAGAGGGCTTTGCTGCCTTTTCGGCTTCTCTTGACGAACCTCCCCGTACGGCATTTCGTCCCAATGCAGCCAAGGGCGCACGAGCCGCTGACCAGTTGGAGCGTGTTCCCTGGTCATCCTCAGGAATGTATCTGCGAGAAAGGCCTGCTTTCACTTTCGACCCTTTGTTGCATGCGGGAGCTTATTATGTGGAAGAGCCTTCATCGATGTTTATAGAGCAGGCCTTGCGCCATGTAGGGCGACCGCGCCGTGTGCTGGATTTGTGTGCTGCACCGGGAGGCAAGTCCACTTTGCTGCGCTCACTGTTGGATGAAGATGTGTTGCTGGTATGCAACGAACCGGTGGCGGCACGTGCGCAGGTGTTGCTCGAAAACATGTTGAAATGGGGGAATGCTTCGGTGGTGGTGACAAATGATTATCCTTCGGATTTTTCTTCTCTTAGAGGTTTCTTTGATGTGATTGCTGCCGATGTTCCCTGTTCGGGCGAGGGCATGTTTCGTAAGGATGCAGGGGCAGTGTCACAATGGTCATTGGCAGCCGTATCAGCCTGTGCGGAACGACAGATGGACATCATACGCAGTGTGTGGCCTGCCTTGGCTGAGGGCGGATATTTGATATACAGTACCTGTACCTACAATACGGATGAAAACGAGCGCAATGTGGAACGTATTTGTAGGGAACTTCAGGCCGAAGCGGTTGAAATCAAGGTGAACGAGAACTGGGGCGTTACGGGAAACCTGTTGAAGGGGACATCGTTCCCTGTTTGCCGTTTTCTTCCTTCAAGAGCCGATGGCGAAGGTTTCTTTTTGGCGTTGCTTCGCAAGAAAGGCGGAGAGGCTGTAGCGGCAGGCCGTAAGGGTAGGGAGGCGCTTGCTCCTTTGAAAAAAAGTTTCGGATGCTGGCTTGACAATCGTGTAGATACGTGGCGGCAGTGGGAAAGGACGGGTACTGTATTTGCCATTCCCGATGCCGTGGCGGCCGATTTCGGACAGCTTTCGGCTGCATGCCGCGTGCTTTCGGTCAGCATACCTGTCGCTATGCTGAAAGGTGGAAAGCAAATGCCTCATCAGGGGCTGGCCTTGAGTACATATTTAAACCGCAAAGCTTTTCCCGTGTGTGAGGTAAATCGCAAAGAGGCATTGAATTATCTGCGCCGTCTTTCCCTTTCCTTGCCGGCAGATTGTGAGCGCGGTTATGTTCTGCTGACTTATAAGGGCTTTCCTCTTGGCTTTGTTAACAATTTGGGAAACCGCGCCAACAACCTGTATCCGCAGAATTGGAAAATCCGCAGCTCTTATGCCGCGGATATGACAAATGATTTTATACAAGTTCCCATTTCAGAGGGAAACAGATAGTGCTGCTGATTTGTAATCAGGCCTATTTCGCACCATACATCTTTTGATAGTATTCCTGATAATCACTTTCTGTCACGGCTTCTGTCCAATTGTGATTGTCCAGATACCACCGGATGGTTTTTACAATACCTGTGGCAAAGGTCGTTTCGGGTAACCATCCGAGCTCGTTGCTGATTTTCGTGGGGTCTATTCCGTAACGCTGGTCATGTCCCAGACGGTCTTTCACGTAAGTGATCAGACTTTCGTTTATCCGGCTGATAGCCGTTTCGTCGTTGCTCCCGCCTTTTAACAGTACACGATAGCGTGGCTCTTCCTGCATGATGTCGTGTATGGTATGTATAATGAGTTTGACGATGTCGATATTCTTCATCTCATTGTGCCCACCCACATTGTAGATTGAGCCATCCCGGCCGTGGCGTATAACTGCTTCGATGGCTTTGCAGTGGTCTTCCACATAAAGCCAGTCACGGATGTTTTCTCCTTTTCCGTATACGGGTAACGATTTTCCAGAAAGGATATTGTTGATGATTAAAGGTATCAGTTTTTCGGGAAATTGGTAGGGGCCATAATTATTAGAACAACGGGTGATGCTGACAGGCATCTTATAAGTGTCGCGATAGGCAGTCACCACCATGTCGGCACTTGCTTTCGAGGCACTGTAAGGACTGTGTGGGCATAGCGGTGTCTGTTCCGTGAAGAAGCCTTCGGCTCCTAAGCTTCCGTAGACTTCGTCGGTCGATACCTGGTGAAAACGTACGCCTTTTCTCCATGTAGGATAGCCTTCGGGGGAGCTTCCGTTGACCCATGCCGTGCGTGCGGCTTCGAGCAGCGTCTGTGTGCCGAGGATGTTGGTTTGCAGGAACAATTGAGGATTGGCAATGCTTCGATCCACATGGCTCTCAGCTGCAAAGTTGACGACTACGTCGAACTTGTATTCCCCGAACAGCCTGTTGACCAGTTCCTTGTCGCCGATGTCGCCTTTATGGAAAAAGCATCGTTCGTTGTCGATATCCTTCTCGATGGTTCCAAAAAATCCTGCATAGGTGAGAGCATCGAGAATAACAATCTTTATGTCATCGTAGTTCTTCAGCAGGTATTTCACGTAATTGGAACCGATAAAGCCGGCAGCACCGGTAACTAAGTATGTCCTCATTGTTCAATCAATATTTGTTGATGCAAAGTTAATGTAAATTGTTGCAATCGTGCTGATGCGTGTGCAACTATTTTGAACAAAAAGACTTGAATACTCCATAAAATCGTTGTGATATTGGGGCACCGATTGTAGTTTTCCTTAAATTTGCCGGTTCAATCGACTTTATCATGAATGAAAGCCCGAAAGTTGCCATTATAGGCGGAGGTGCAGCCGGATTTTTTGCTGCCATTGCACTGAAGGAAAGAAGGCCTGATGTGGCGGTTACGATTTATGAGGCGCAGGCGAGAGTTCTCTCCAAATTGGCCTTGACAGGTGGTGGACGCTGTAATCTTACCAATACATTTGCCGGTGTGAAGAACTTGCAGGATGTTTATCCGCGTGGTGCCCGCCTAATGAAAAAATGTTTTTACGAGTTAGACCAAAGCGCTGTATGGAAATGGTTTGAGCGGCACCACGTAAAATTGTATGCACAAGACGACGGACGGGTGTTTCCCGTTTCCAATCGTGCTGCCGAAATCACGGAAATGTTTGTGGATGAAGCCCGCCGTTTGGGTGTTACGGTCGTTACTTCGCATCGGTTGCAACGCATATTGCCTTCGGGCGGCGGATATAGCTTGCATTTTGCGACTATGAAAACAAAGATACAGGCTGATGTTGTGATTATGGCTGTCGGGGGCATTTCTGAACAGATGGAATGTGGAACATTTCTGGGGCTTCAGCTGAAGACAGAGCCTTCCATACCTTCTCTATTCGCGTTTACAATTCGCGAGCCCCAATTGTGTGCCCTATCAGGCATGGCGTGTCCGCAAGCCATCGTGCGGCTGCCCGGCACGAAATTCAGCGCCCGGGGCGATTTGCTGGTGACTCACTTCGGATTGAGCGGGCCGGCTGTGCTCAAACTTTCGTCATATGCCGCGCGATATCTGTCGGACAACAAATACAGGTCACTTCTTTCTGTCAATTGGACCGGCCGGGATGAAGAACGGGTTCGCATGCTTTTGCGGCAGGCCGTTCAGGACAATTGCCTCAAACAAACAGGTTCTGTCAAATGGCCCGGTTTGAGTGGCCGTTTATGGCAGCATTTGCTGATGCGCGCGGACATAGAACCGGCTGTGGTCTGTGCCGACATAGGGAAAAAGCAGCAGAATAAATTGGTCAATACTTTGACCAACGATGAATATATGATTGGGGGAAAGGCAGCTAACAAAGACGAATTCGTTACCTGCGGTGGCGTGTCCTTGTCGGCCGTTAGTTCAAACAGCATGGAAAGTACCGACTACCCCGGCCTTTATATCATAGGAGAGGCTCTTGATGTCGATGCCGTGACCGGAGGATTCAATCTGCAAGCGGCCTGGACCACGGCTTATGCTGCCGCCCGGCACATAGCAATATCATTTTGTCGGCAAAAATAGGCCTTTTTCCCTTTTTTCGCTACCTTTGCTGTGATTAATACAGAAAAAAGTTTGATATGGGCAAAAGGGAATTGTCATCGCAAGATTTCGAAAACTATATAGTTTACGGTGATTATGATTTAATTGTTGCTGAAGGGATAAATCACAAACTGTTCAGTAAACATGCTTCAAACGAATTGACCAGCCATTCGGCTCTTGCCGTTTGCAAAAGCGGAACTGCCACGATGAAGTGGAAAGAATCTACTATGGCAATCCGAAAAAACGATGTAATCTTGTTTTATCCGGGACCGAGCGTGAGGCTGCAGGACATCAGTCCCGATTTTGACATTCAACTGATAGTTTTTGCTTCAAGCTTGGTGCAAGGACGTTTTTTCCGGAAAGCACTTCCGTTAAGTGATGTATTTACTTTTATTTCTGAAAATCCCATTTT
>ERZ808286.1220-NODE-1220-length-13432-cov-5.233460_pt1 | contig 13432 bp, 15 predicted proteins | sample MGYA00521276_ERZ808286 | MGnify/ENA primary metagenome ERZ808286 (study PRJEB31516, sample SAMN03275607) | gut metagenome | biome: mammalia-associated habitat; material: feces | host: Papio cynocephalus | place: Kenya | collected 2012-08-01 ... | reverse complement strand
GAACTTTCATACGAGTATGTCAGATAACTGAACGGAACAGCTGCATTTGGAAGTCTTGCAGCTTTTCTCTCTCGTGTGTTTGTATCAAGTTCAAAACCTCCAATTTCTGTGACATAGAAATATGGTATTTTTGACATCCCCGCTGAATATCCTCGGCCGCTTCTCTGCCAAGCCTGATTTCCTGCTGCCAATGCTCCGCAATATTCGATTGCAATAATAGGAGTTTCTTTGCCATTTCCGATTTCTGTTATCAATATATCAGGTGCTTCTCGAAGTGAATTTTCTGTATTTTGAATCAGCGAGAGAATATTAAAATTCCAGCGACCATATCAAGGAAAGAAAGTGAAAATGAAATCATCTGTTTTAGTCGATGTGTGAAAAGTGGGGCAAAAGATTGAGGTTTCTTTTAATATTTTGGATTCTTCAATATGCAATGCCTTTTTGCATAATTTAAATGCGCGCTCGCATTCTACAATATTATCGCCATGAATATTAAACTTTCTTGTCATTATCTTGCCTCCGTTTCTATCATCGGTAAGGTTTATGTTTTACTAAATCACAAGCAACTCAGTAAATCATCCGACTGAAATAGTGAATGTCTTCGACTGCCACGACACCGCCGCCGGACTCTCTCAAAACGACATCGCATTCACCGAAGATTTTTACAGATTGAAGAACGACTAAAATGATGTATAATCAACTTTTAGGAGGCGGACTTATGGAAACTTTGACGTTAAAAAAAGAGGCGATTGATATTATAAATGAACTTCCTGACAGCAAAATTCAGGCTGTTGTGCAATTCGCTCAGTTTATCTTGAAATATGACAACCCGGCTTTTCAGATGGAAGAAAACAAGAAAAAAACGCTTGCAGCTTTATGTGGCTCAATAAGCGACAGTTCTTTTGAGCGGCCTTCACAACCGTTGCTTTCTGATGATGCGGAAAGGAAGGCTATATGATGTATTTTCTTGATACAAATACTTGCATAGATTTTCTTCGGAATTTGTCGGAAAGCGTGCGGAGCCGTTTTCTTTCAGTTCCTCTAAATGAGATAAAAATTCCTGTTGTGGTAAAAGCGGAACTTTTGCTCGGAGCATACAAAAGCACTAAACCAGAAACTCTTGAGCGGACAAAACAATTTTTAGAATTGTTTGAAGTGATTCCTTTTTCAGACGAGATGTCCTATACCTACGCAAAAATCAGAAAAGAACTTGAGGCAAAAGGAAACAAAATTGGTGCAAATGATTTATTTATCGCAGCGGCAGCTTTAAATAAAGGGGCAGTTCTTGTTACGCATAATACCCGCGAATTTATCCGCATTGACGGTCTAAAATTGGAAGACTGGAATATTTAAACTATGCTAAAAAAAAGACTGCCACGATCCCTGGCACTGCAAATAGCAGGAGAAAGGATTACGTGGCTTACAGATAGAATATATGCCATAATCCGAAAAAAGTCAAAGGAATAATGATGGATAGAACGACTTTTGAAAACTTAAAAAAGGCAATTTCACAAGAACGGATTGGCGTTTATATGACGGATGGAGTTGACGAAACAACAGCAATCGCACGCTATATTTATAATATCGACCTTTGCAAAAGCCTTTATCCGCTCATAAATATTTTTGAAGTGACATTGAGGAATAGCATAGATTCATCACTTTCCACATTTTTCGGAACTTCAGATTGGAACACGGTTATCCCGCTTTTACAGTCAGAAATGATGATGCTTGCGGAAGCACAGTTAAAAATAAAGCGAAACGGAAAAAAGTTCAGTCATGGACGCCTTGTTGCTGAACTTACTTTAGGATTTTGGGTTGCTCTTATGGGAAGAAAATACAACACCCAAAGTTTTCAATTTGCAATAATAAAGAATAGCTTACATGGCTGTCCTAAAAATCAGAAAAGCTCTAGTGCCATACAAAAAAATCTTTCAGAAATCCGTTATTTGAGGAACAGAATCGCCCACCATGAGCGGATTTTACATTGGAAAGACTTAAAACAAAAACATGACCTGATTTTAAATTTTATATACTGGCTAAATCCAGATATGTATAAAATTGCAGTCAAAAAAGATGACTTTGATAAATTGTATTCTGCTGGGCTTGGTCCATTTATTAGTTTTGTTAAAAATGAATTATAGGAAAAACTATGCTTTACGAAATAATTGAAAATCAGAAAGACACGCTCTATCCCGAAGATTACAAATCTTGCCCGATGACTTCAAGAATATTCCGCCTTTTCCATACGATTTGACGGCTTCATTGCATTCAAATATCCGTGCGGCTGATGGATAATGACAGCCGATTAGTTTTCCTTGACGGCCGCCGCGTCAAAACTTCCGCTTTTGAACCGCCTTGCAGGGTGATAGCACAGGACGGCGCAGAGGATAAGGAAAGCCGTAGTCGCAAGGCTTACAGGATACGCGGTCATGATTGTCTGAAACGAGGGGCTTTGCGGAAACACAAGCTCAATCCAGGCAATCCGCACGCCGCACATGCCGAGCATTGTAAGAAGCGCCGGAGCAAGCGAAATTCCAAATCCGCGAAGGTAGCCTGACATCACTTCATAGAAAAGACAGAATGAATGTGAAGCCATCGCGAACGAATTAAGGATATAGTAAGTTATAATCGCGATGTTGCAGGCCGCATTTGAGATGCTGTCGCAATCGCAACTCCGTCCACCGTCATTTTTGCTTGACAAAGTTCGGGGGGGGGTAAAATATTAAGCAAATTTTATTTTTGGGAGATACTATGAAACTATCAAAAAAAGCGAAAATTGTACTGTTTTCTCTTGCCGCCAGTTCCGTCTGTCTGTCCGCGCAGTCATTCAAAGACCTGCTGAAAGGAGCCGGCGGCGCCTCGTCAGGCTCAATATTCGGCAGCACGAAATATGACGTCAAGAACTACAAGTCAAAAAAGCCTGCGAAGCTTTCAAAAGAGGCGTCCGTTCAGAAAATAGCGGCACTGCTTGACAAGGCGGAAGCCGCTCTTCTGAAAAAAGATTACAGGACATCACAGAAATATTATGACCAGGCAGAAGCCATACCATTTACGGTAAATACGCCGGAAGCCGACGCGCGGGCCATCGGAGAATGGTCCGGAGAAATCGGAAAATATCTGCAGTATCTGAATCCTGACAATCAGGGCAGAGAAAAATAAGAAAAACAGTCCTAAAAAAGAAAACGTGCCGAAAAAGCGGAAAGCAATCTCCGGCACTTTTTCTATGTCAGCAGGCTTTTATTTTTCCGCTTCCACGCTAACCATGCCGGAAAGATTTTTTATATTTTCCGCGCCGCTTGCCGTTTTTCCAAGAATGAAAAGCCCGGGATATTCGCTGAATTTTCCATAAAAAAGAACGACATTTCCCCACGGAGAAAAATACGCCAGCGTTCCAAAATCGCCCGAACCTTCAATTCCGTTTTTCAGCGGAAGTTTTTCTTTCGGATAAAAAATTTTTTCGTTTGTGCTGTAGTTTTCAATCTGAGCTTTTAGCGGAAGCTGGCTGTAAAGCGACTTGCTCTGCCCACTTCCGTTCAGTTCATAAACGATTTTATTTTTTCCGTCCGAAACGCTGATTTTCATATTTTCTCCATTTACGGCATTTTCCGCAAAAGCACAGGAGCTCGCAGCAAAAGCCGCAATGATAAAAAATGAAAGCAAAACTTTTTTCATAAGCCGCGTCTCCAAATTTTTATTTTCGTGCTTTCTACTTTCCAAGAATTTCTTTCACGTCAGCCACAATCTGCCCGGTTGTCATTCCGACTTCCTTCAAAAGTTCGGCAGGATTGTAGCGGTCGTAGAATTTCTTTTCCAGACCGTAGTTCTTCACCTTCATATTTGAAGTTCCGTAGAACGAGGCGATTTTTTCGCCGAAGCCACCGCTTATAATTCCGTCCTCAAGCGTAATCACAAGCTCGTGGTCTTTTTTAAGCTCTTCCAAAAGTTTTTTGTCAACGCCGCTTGCAAAACGAGGATTTATCAAAGTCGGCTCAAATCCAAGTTCGCTTTTTATCGCCGCCGCAACAGCCTCGCCTTTCTGGTAAAAGTCTCCGAGCGCAATAACAGCGACTTTCTCGCCTTTCTTTTCAACTTTGTAAGTGTCAAGCGCGTCAAAAGATTTTTCTGAGACGCAAGACTCTCGATGATAAACTTCATTTCCAGGAATCAGAATCAGAACCGGATGAGATTTCTGTTCGATAGACCAGTTCAGCATGTTCAGATATTCTTCCGCGCATGTCGGGGCAAGCACCACAAGATTCGGAATGTTTGTGAACGCGGCAAGCCCGAAAATTCCCAAGTGCGTAACGTCCGTAAGTCCGTCAAACGAAGTGTAGTTCATCAGCATTGTGACAGGCAGATTGTTGATGCAGACGTCCTGCGAAATCTGGTCGTAAGCTCGCTGCAGAAAAGTCATATTTGTAACCAAAAGCGGATTTCCGCCGTTTTTTGCGATTCCGGCGCAGACCGCAGTTGCCGCCTCCTCCGCAATTCCAACATCAAGATATTGCGCGCCTAGTTTTTCGCGAAGCTCAGGCACAAGCCCCACAGAAGCCGGCATTGCAGGAGTCACGACAACAAATTTCTTGTCCTTTGCAGCCCGCTCCATAATCCAGTTCGGAGTAATCGCGCCGTAGCTTTCGCCGTTTCCAAAATTCACAGTCGGTTTTCCTGTCGCGCGGTCAAACGGAAGCGTCCAGTGCCAAGCCTCCTTGTTTTTCTCAGCAAAAGCGTAGCCCTTTCCCTTCAAAGTGTGGATGTGAAGCACAATCGGGTGGTCAATGTCCTTTACCTTTTCAAAAAGCGAAATCATCGCGCCGATGTCGTTTCCATTTTCCTCATAAATATAGTCAAGACCGAACGCGCGGAACATATTGTTGGAAGATTTTCCGTTTGTCTCGCGCAGCTCCTTCAAATTCTTGTAGATTCCGCCGTGGTTTTCCGCAATCGCAATCTCGTTATCGTTCACAATGATGATAAAATTTGAATTCAGCTCAGAACCGGTAACGCTCAAAGCCTCCAAAGCCTCGCCGCCGGAAAGAGAGCCGTCGCCAATCACCGCGATGATATTTTCCTTTCCGCCAAGAACATCGCGACCTTTCGCAAGACCAGCCGCAAGCGCAATCGAAGTTGAAGTGTGTCCAACGTTGAAAAAATCGTGCTTGCTTTCATCAGGATTCGTGTAGCCCGAATCTTCCGCAAAATGCGCGTCGTCCAGATATCCGGCCTTTCGCCCGGTCAAAAGCTTGTGCGCGTAGCTCTGGTGCGAAACGTCAAAAACAAACTTGTCCACAGGCGAGTTAAAAACGTAGTGAAGAGCGATTGTCGCCTCAACCATTCCAAAGTTCGGTCCGAAATGTCCGCCGATTTTCGTAAGACGGTTGAACAAAGCCTCGCGCATTTCGCCCGCAAGAGCCGTCATCTCTTGCAAAGAAAGCTTTTTCAAATCAGATGGTGAATTGATTTTTTCCAAGTACATATATTCTCCAAAAAAGTTACGAAACATTAAGTTACATTCTGTAACCAATATAGAATATAATAATAACAAAGTCGCTTGTCAATGTTTATTTAAAGAACTGATGGGTGTCTGCTGCTTATTTTTTCCCTGCCACGGCCCGGAATTTCGTTCCCAGAAGACGCCGCCGCTGTAGCCTTGGATTGACTTGTCGGTTTCCGCTAGGGCAAGGCGTTTTTCCGCCCAAAGGCAGTATTCCTCGTTCTGCTCGATTCCGCAGAAACGCCGGCCGAGTTTTTTCGCCACAACGCTTGCGGTTCCGCTTCCCAAGAAAGGGTCAAAAACAATGTCGCCGGGACGGGAGCTTGCAAGAATCAGCTTTGCGTAGAGTTTTTCGGGCTTTTGCGTCGGATGGTCTGTGTTTTCGGGCATTGACCAGAACGGAACGGAAATATCGTCCCAAAAATTGGAAGGATACGTAATGCGGAACTTTCCGTCCGTTTCTTCATCCCAGTCTTTCGGTTTTCCGGCAACTTTGTACGGCGCAAGAACTTTCCGCTTCATTTTTACGGCTTCAACATCAAAATAATAGTCGTCCGGATTTTCTACCGCAAACCAGATGTCTTCCATTCCATTTTTCCAGTTGGATTTTGCCCCGCGCCCTTTTTCACGCTGCCAGGTAATCCGGTTCAGAACTGTAAGTTCCTTTTCAAGCGCACGCTGAAGCGACGAGGTGCATTTCCAGTCTCCGCACATATAAAGAGATCCATTGGGTTTCAGTTTTTTGCAAACTTGCGGAAACCAAGTCGCAAGATATTCGTCGTAATTTTCTTGAGAGCGCGATGAGAATTTCATTCCGTTGAAATTCTTGGAAAGATTGTACGGCGGATCAATTATAATCAAATCAGCAAAATCGTCCGGCACGAATTCAAGCATCTTCAGAATATCGCCGTTCAATGTGCGGTTCACAATGTCCGTTTCCGCAGAAATATTCGATTCATTAAGCAGGCGGTTTTTCAAGCTTTCAACTTCCTCCGGCTCAAGCGTCAATGTTCTGTTGTTCGCCGCGCGTTCTTTTTCTTTCATCAGATTATCCGTTCCCCGCTCCGCCGCTCATTTCCGCAGGTTCTGAGCGGAGCCTTAAAGCTCATTTTTCTGGCGGTCGGAATTCCGTCGAATTTTATGAGATATGTTTTCTTCTGCTCGTCAATCTCAATGACAGTCCCCTCGCCCAAAATCGAATGAACGACACGGCCGCCGGTTCTGATTCCTTTCATGGAGCTGAGCTTCTCAAGATTTTTGTCAAAACCTTCTATATAATTGCGCGATTTTTGGACAAGGGAATCAGAAAGCTCCACCTTAAAATCAAGCAGATTTCTGTCGATGTCGAAGATAAAGCGGGACGGAAACCGGAAGCCGAAACCCTCGGAAAATCCCTCCGCCTCCGTAAGAAAAAGTTTCTTCTCCGCGCGCGTAAATGCGACAAAAGCGAGCCTCCGTTCCTCCTCCATGTTTTCCTGCGAGTCAACCTTTTTGCTCGGAAAAATATTCTCGTTAAGGCCGGCCACAAAAACAAAGGGAAATTCAAGCCCCTTCGCGGCATGAACCGTCATGAACTTTACGGCATCTTTTGTCGAGCCCAAATCAGAATTCGAATACAGCGCGATGTGCGAGAGAAAATTCTCAAGATTGCACTCCTCTCCGCACGAAACCTCATACTCGTAGATTGCCTGCTTAAGCTCGGCAAGATTGTCAAGGCGCTCCTGGCTGCCCTCCGTGCGCAGCGCCCTCTCGTAACCGGAATCATTCATTACATGGGCAAAAAGCTCGGAAATCTGCATATTCTGATACGAGGAACTGTATTCCTCCACCAGTTTTATGAAATTCTGCACTCCGGTATTCTCAAAAAGGCTGCCGTCGTAATTCGCCTTCAGCGCGTCGTACAGGGAGCATCCGTTCCTTTCGGCAAATTCCTTGAGAAACGCGATTCTGCGCTCGCCGATATTCCGTTTCGGCTCGTTCACGGTGCGCAGAAACGACAGGTCGTCCTTATACGCAATCATCCTCAGATAGCCGAGAGAATCCCTGATTTCCCTGCGCTCAAAAAACGGAAGCCCCGAAAAAAGCGTATACTCCAGTTTTTTCCGCCGGAACACCTCCTCGACGGCGCGGGTCAGGTAATGCGCCCGGAACAGGACCGCAATATCGCAGGGTTTCCGTCCGCCGTCCGTCAGCCTCTTGCATTCATCCGCGATGAATTCCGCCTCCTCAATTGCCGACGCCGCATGAAAATAAACAGTCCGGCAGAAATCCGGATCCGAATCCTCCTGAAATACAGGCACAAGATTCTTTGCGATACGGTTTCTGTTTCTGCCGATTAGAGAATTCGCGGTCCGCACTATCTGCGGCGAGGAACGGTAGTTCTTAAGCATGAAGAGCGTCTTTACGCCCGGAAATTTCCTGTCAAAATCCAGCAGGAAACGGACATCGGCGCCGCGCCAGGTGTAGATTGTCTGGTCAGGATCGCCAACGACAAACAGGTTTCCGTGCCAGCCGCACAGGACTGTCATAAGCTCATACTGAATCGCGTCGATGTCCTGAAATTCGTCAATCATTATATACTCAAGCCGCCGCTGCCATTTTGTCCTGATTCCGTCGTTTTCGCTGAAAATGAACAGCGTGAATTTTATAAGATCGTTGTAGTCGAGTCCGAAACATTTTTTCTGCTGGTAAAGGTAGCCGTAGAATATCATGTCGTCCGCCGATTCCGCCGCAAGGTATTTCTGGCGCAGGCTGTCCAGCGACATACGGATAAGATCCTCGTAATAGCGCGGCTTCTCCTTGAGCTTCTTCATCTCAATCATGTCGCGGGCATCGGAGAAAGTTTTTTCACGCAGCGTAAGTCCGCGCTCCTCATAGACAATCTGGAGCATCGCGTTGATGTCGGAATTGTCGAGCACAAGAAAACTTTTCGGAAAATTTACGGCGTTTGAATCCTCCTTCAGGACGCTTACGCAGAATCCGTGGAAGGTCGAAATATAGCCGGTATCGTTGTCGCCGGTCAGTTTTCTGATTCTGGAGCGCATCTCGTTGGCGGCCTTGTTCGTAAAGGTGACGCAAAGAATGTGCGACGGAAGAATTCCTATCTCGTTTACCAGATACGCAAAACGGTACGTCAGGGCGCGCGTCTTTCCGGAACCGGCTCCGGCAATCACCCGGACAAAACCTTCCGTCGTCGTGACCGCGGCTTTCTGCTCTTCATTCAGACTGTCCAAAAACATAGCGCCCATTATAGCTTTAAAAGCTCCGGTGTGGAATAAAAAAAAGTATTGTTCTATAATGCAGGCACGGAATTCAGGATTATGTCACCTTATTTTGTCGCTATTACGTTCATAAATCTGTTCACCCTGCTGATGCTGTCAATCTGCATAATGACGAACACCGTAATCAGCAGAAGCCAGAAGACAAGCTTTCTCCTTACGAACGCGATGATTTTTGTAATCTGCGTGATGGAAGTCCTTACAATCATGCTGGACGGCTCGCCGGCAAAATACAGATGGATTCATATATTGTCGAATTATCTGGGATTCAGCCTGACTCCGCTCGTCTTCCTGTTTCTGGGAAACGCGCTGATTCCGGAGAAAAAACTGAAATGGCTTCTTGGAATCTGGGTTCTGTATTCGGGCTGGATAATAATCTCGCTGGCGGCTGGAAAAGGACACAGCATTTTCTATATCGACGGGGCGAACAGATACCACAGGGCCAAAGGGTTCATCCTGTACGTGATTTTCTATGCGTTCGGACTGACATACTTCTTCATCGAGAACGTGAGGCTCTCGCTGAAATTCTGGAGGATGAACAGCATAATCCTGATTCTGACGTTCACATTCGTGATGGTCGGAACGACGATACAGATAATAAATCCGCAGATTCAGGTGACATGGCTGTGCGTCGTCATTTCCGTCGTCATCTACTACATCTACCACGACACGCTTTTTCAGCAGCTGGACATTCAGACCTACCTGATGAACTACAACAGCTTTCAGAAATGGCTCAAGTCGCAGAGAAAGGACGCGGTGATTGTAATCGCGGAGATTGACAACTTCTCCAAGCTCAAACTGAACTACAACCGCTCAAGGCTGGACGGAATCGTGGTGAGCATATCGCGGAATTTCAATGACTATTTCAAGAAATTCGGAAGATGCTACAGAATAGGAAGCGAGGAATTCTGCGCCGTAATCCACGACACGTCGCTGGATTATGACGAGCTGTGCAGGAATTTCTTTGTCGGATTCGTCAAGCTAAATTTTGACAGGGACGGAATGCCGCTCATCTCGCTCGGACACGCAAGGCTTTCTCCGAACGCCGACATAAACCAGGTGCTCTCGTGCGCGGACATCAAGAAACGCGACTTTATCAGGGAAAGAATCAGCTATCTGTACTGAGATTCCGGCCGCGCCCCGGAAATTCAGTCCGGCACAAAAATGTAGCCCGACTTGCTGACGGAAACGATGTGGCGCGGCTCGTTCTTGTCATCCTCAATCAGCGCGCGCAGGGAACGGATGTTCACATATATATTGCTCTCAAGCAGCTTCTCCTCAGGAACCGGTTCATTCCACACATTCTGATAAATCGCCTGGAACGAGAGAATCCTGTTCGGATTCTGGATAAAATAAAGCATAAGGTCAAACTGCTTTTTCCTCATGGGAACCGCTTTTCCGTTTTTGGTGACGGTCGCCTTGTCAACGTCAATCTCGAAAATTCCGCACGAATACACCTGCGACACAGGCTTCTTCTCCATGTTCATCATCGCGAACCTCTCAAGCATCCTGTTCACGCGGACAATAAGCTCGTCGATGTAGAACGGTTTAGTGATGTAGTCGTCGCAGCCCTCGCGGAAGCCCTCGATTTTCTTGTCCTGGATTGAGGACACAATCATGACCGGAAGCAGCCGGTTCTGAAGCCTTATGGAATGCAGGATTCTCATTCCGCTTGAATTCTCGCCAAGATTCAGATCCAGAATCACAATGCTGAAGCAGTTGTCCGCAAGCGCCCTGTACGCCTGCTTCTCGTTCAGGCACTGAACCACATCTATGTTCTGACGGCGCAGATTTTTTGATATGTAGTCGTTCAGATATTCAGAATCCTCCACGACAAGCGCAAGCTCCCTCTCGGCTTCGTCATAATCCTTCGCAATCGCCATAAATCAACCTACCTTCTGGAATTTCACGCTGAAAACACTTCCCCTGCCGTCCTGACTGTTCTCCGAATACCCGACGGAAATGTTGTTCAGGCTGCACAACTCGTTCACGACATAAAGCCCAAGCCCTACGGATTTCTCGTGTCCCGTAGGCTTTGAGCCGATGTCAGAAAAGCGGCTGAAAAGCACGAGCTGCTTTTCGCGCGGAATTCCCTGTCCGTCGTCAATCACGCGCAGATAGACAGACTCGTCGTCTCCGTCCACAAGAATTCTGATGTTTCCGCCCGGCTCGGTGTACTTGATGGCGTTGTCAACAAGATTCCCGTAAATCCCCTTGAGGCTGTTCTCGTCGCAGAAAACCCTCGGCGATTTCTGCGTACAGCTGAACGAGAAATTCTGCCCCTTGAATTCCGCCTTGTCCGCAAGAAAAGAATTCTCCATCTCGACAAAATCCCGCAGATTTATAATCTTGGGATTAAGGAGAAGCCGTCCGTCCGAAATTTTGTACGAGCTCAGGACATTCTGGATGATTATGTTTATCCTGTCCGCGCTTTCCTTTATGTTCGCAAGACATTCCTTGCCTTCCGCGGAGAGACTTTCCTTTTCGGCAGCCGACAGCACCTCAATCTCGTTCAGAAGAATCGTAAGCGGAGTGTTCACGTTGTGGGTGACAAAATAAAGGAATGCGCGCTTCTCGCGCTCTGATTTAAGCAGCTCCTGTTTTTCAAGATAAAGCGTCCGGTAATTCACGAGAATCTGAATCCTGGCAAGAAGCGCGGATACATCAAAGGAACGGACAAGAAAATCGTTTATCTGAAGCCCGCAGCTCTTCTCGACAAGGTAGCTGCGGTATTTGTTCACAATGACAAGAATCGGAAAATCAAGCAGCGTGAATTTCTCGCGGATTTTTGAGCAGAGCACAAAGCTTCCGTCCGTCTCGGACTGCGGAGAAATCATCAGCAGCTGGATAAGCCCGTCCTCTATGCACGACAAAACCTCCTGGCCGGAAGTCATTATTCTGACAAAAAAACCGTATGACTGTAAAATCAGGCGGAGACGCAGGCTGTCGGCGTCAGCGTCGCCGAAGATTCCGATGGAAACTCTGTCCGAAATTCCGTTCTCCGCCGGAAGCCGCTTCATGTCAAGGGGAATGTTGTTCTCCTCGGTGGTCTCGTCAAGTCCGTAGAGCCTGTGCCCGATTGTGTTTTTTATCTCGTGGACATTCTTTTTTATCAGATCCGACACGCAGATTCTTGTGGCGCTGTCGCCCGAATCGGCAAGCAGGCGCGCCGCGGTCTCTATCATCTCAAGCGGATAGAGAATATCGTCCACGATATTGTCGAACGAGTCCGCCTTTGTCCTGTCGATTTTCTTTATCACCTTGTTCTTGTCCTCAAGGGAAAAGATGACCGGATTCTGCGGCTTTGCGTCGCGGTAGAAGAAGTCGGAGAGCACAAGATAGTTGTACAGAATGATGATGAGGGCGAACACAAATCCGATGAACAGAATGAACTTTGAATTCTCCGGAAAAAACAGGCAGCACGAAAAAACCGCCGCAAGCAGAAATATCGACACAAAAGTCAGCACAAGGTTCTTGGATTTTCTCATCATTTTGATTATACAGCAAAAGAAGCGCAAATAAAAAAAGATGCAGAAATCAGGAGAAAAACTGCATCTTTTTAAATAAAGTAAAGTGTTCCGCACAAGGCGGGTCTGTCCGTATCATACAGCCCGGCCGCCGCAAAAACCGCGGACGGACTGTGTTTTTACAGAACTAGAATTTGACCGCCACAGCGACTCTTGTGTACGGATAGCCGAGCTCTGCGTTCACACCAATCATGTCAGTGAAGTAGTAAGTTGCGCCGAGAACATAGTTGCCGTCAAAATACCAATGAGGCTCCGATCCAGAATATGTTTCACCATAAGCCTTATACTCCCACTTGTTGTTCCAAATTGAAACACCAAGCTTGAGTCCGAGATAGACATCGAGCTTCTCTACAGGAAGCTGCACGTGATATTTTGCGAGACCACCCAGGCTGATTCTTGTCCAGGAGTTATATTCTCCACCAGTTTTCCATCCATATCCGTCAAATCCGGCATAGCCTCCGAATGTGAAAGGAAGAACCCAAATCGGCTGCGCAATCTCAAAATCGGCCAGAATGTTAGGAATAACATAACTTCCATTATTCCCCAACATAGAAAAAGCGGTGTAGTTCAGTCCCAGACCGGCAGAAAGAATCATATCTCCCTTCTCGATTCCGCCACCGTAGTTCTTCCAACATTCTGACCACTCAAACGCAAATGCTGATGTTCCAAGAGCAAAAACCGCAGCCACTGTTGCGATAATCTTCTTCAATTTCATAAAAACCTCCCTATAGGTTGTAATAAGTTATTACCTAGAATATAACAATAAAATCTAAAAAAAATCTAAAAAAAACAGCTCATGCGGAAATTTCACGACATTTTTCCGGCAAGTACCTCGTTCTTCAAAAAGCCGTAGACATTTTGTAAATTTACTGTCATTGCCATGCTTGACGCCGCGATGTTTTCATAGCAAACTCGGTTAGCAATCCTGCTTAAAAAGTGCAAGAGATTATCAAACGGGTTTCTTTCAGAAACGTCGCAGGAACAACCCCGATAATGGCTAGAAATTTCAAGGAATCCTAAAGCTCGACATTCGACCTAATATAATCAAACCTATCCCTTCAACCCAATCACATTCTTCAACTGCTCAAAGCTATCAACATGGTCATACTTTACGCCACTAGTGGAAACTACAT
>ERZ808286.1219-NODE-1219-length-13460-cov-5.774636_pt1 | contig 13460 bp, 10 predicted proteins | sample MGYA00521276_ERZ808286 | MGnify/ENA primary metagenome ERZ808286 (study PRJEB31516, sample SAMN03275607) | gut metagenome | biome: mammalia-associated habitat; material: feces | host: Papio cynocephalus | place: Kenya | collected 2012-08-01 ... | reverse complement strand
AGGCGGAAGCCGAGGCAATAAAGGCCAAGCTCGTTGCGGAAGCGGAAGGTATGCGCGAAAAGGCGGAGGCTATGAAGCTTTACGGAGATGCGGCGCGCCAGCAGATGGAGCTTGACGCGCTGAAAGTTTACTTTGAGCAGCTGCCGAAAATTGCGGAGGCTGCAGGAAAGTCTTACCAGAACGTCGACAAAATCTATATGTACGGCGGCGACTCCTCAAAGCTGCAGGCTGACATCATGAAGAACGTCACGCAGATAAGCGAGGGCTTGGGCGAATCGCTCGGAATCGACCTGAAATCCATGCTTGCGGGATTCATCGGCGGAAAAGCCGCCGGAAACAGCGGCAGCTCCGGAAAATCCGATACCGCGGACGGCAAATAATAAAAAACGCAAAAACGCCGGTACACTTTTTGTGCCGGCGTTTTACATTGCACAAGGCGCGCACATCGATTTTAGACATAATGTAAACAGAAAAAAAATCCTTCCGATAAAATAGTATGAAAAGAATTCTTTCAATTTTTATCACCTTCTGCCTGTGTCTGGGCGGAATTTCCGCAGGCACGCTTTACATGGAAAAGGCGACAGCCTCGTTTTATGCCGAGGACTTCCACGGAAAAAAGACCTCCAGCGGTGAGCCTTTTGACATGAACGCATTAACCTGTGCGAACAAATATCTTCCGTTCGGGACGATACTGAAAGTGACAAATCTTTCCAACGGAAAATCGGTGGAAGTCAGGGTGAACGACAGAGGACCTTTTGTCACCGACCGGGAAATCGATCTTTCAAAAGCCGCGGCCCAACAGCTCGGCATGATTCAGTCCGGAACCGCAACCGTAAGGATTGAGATTATCAGCAGGCCGGAACATTCCCTTCTGAGCTTCCAGACAATGCAGAGCGCAAAAAAAATAATGGAACGCAAGACCGGAAAAACAGTTCAAGTTCCGGCAGAAGCGGAATCAGGTCGCACGGAATCAGCCAGCGGCAGAAATAATGAGAATTCCGGAGAAACCGCGGACGGAGAACGCTGGGACATCCAGCTCGGCGCCTTCTCCAGCAGGCACAATGCGGAAAAACTCGCGCGCAGCCTGCAGAAGGCCGGATTCAAGAACATTGTATTCCAGAAGACAGAAAAAATAATCCGCGTGGTGATACGCGATGTCAGCTCGGAGAATTTGACCGCGCTTGAATCTGAGCTTGAGGAGAAGGGATTCTCAGAATACACAGTAAGACCACGGACGTTAGGAAGCACAAAATGACAGCAGTTGATTTCTCAAATATATTCGTAATTGTATTTTTGGCGGGAACGGCCGCAAGCTTCGTGATAAAGCAGACGCTTGAATTCATTGATTTTATGGCACGCAGGAACAGCCGTGGAAAAATCCCGGAAATTCTCAGGGACATTCCTGCGGCAAAGGAGGCGTTCTCCACCGAAAAACTTGAGCTGATATGCCGGTACGAAAACGCAAAATATTTTGACTGGATTCCGCAGTCGGTATGCTCGCTGATTCTGACCATTGCGCTTGTGCTTTCAGGTTATTTTCCGTTCCTGTTCAACAAAATCTGCCTTATAACAGGATTTCCGTCCGGAATTCTGAACACTTTCCTGTGTTTCATCCTTTTCCTGTTTTTTGCCGGACTTCCGGAATCAGTTCTTTCGGTTCCGTTTGATTTGTATCAGGAATTCGTCACCGAAAAGAAATTCGGATTCAGCAACATGACGCTCGGACTTTGGATAAAAGACCAGCTGAAAGCCTCTGTCCTCTCGCTTGTGCTGAATTCGATTCTGCTGTTTGCGGCCTCCGTCATGCTTGTAAAATTCAGAAGTTCCTGGTGGCTTGTTCTGGGCATTCTGCTGATTGCGTTCACGTTTCTGATGCAGCTCATCTACCCGAAACTGATTGCGCCGGCGTTCAACAGATTCTCGCCGATTGAGGAAGGCGAAACCAAGACAAAAATAATGGAAGTCCTCGGAAAAAGCGGTTTCGTCTCCGACGGAATTTTCGTGATGGACGCGTCAAGAAGAAGCGGACATTCAAACGCATATTTTACAGGATTCGGAAAATCAAAGCGGATTGTGCTTTTTGACACGCTCGTAAAAAAGCTCACACCGGACGAGATTGCGGCGGTTCTTGGACATGAGGTCGGACATTACAAGCACAGACATATCCTCAAAAAACTTGTCGTGATGATTCCGGTTGAATTCCTGCTGATGTTCGCCCTGTTCAAAATCGCGGGCTCAGTCCAGCTTTACAACGGATTCGGATTCTCCTCCATAAATGCGGAAAACATCGCATCGGTGCAGTTCATCGGACTTTTTCTGGCCATGACGCTGTTTAATGCCGTCTCAAAAATCATATCACCGCTCCTGAAATTCTCATCGCGTAAAAACGAATACGAGGCGGACGCATATTCGGCAAAAATCTGCGGAACTCCGGAATATCTGATTTCCGCACTGATAAAACTCAACAGCGACAACCTTTCGGAGCTGTTTCCTCCAAAAATCTATGTGTTCTGGAATTTTTCGCATCCGACTCTGACCGAACGTGTCAAGGCACTGAGAAAATCTTATGGCCACGCTTAAAGACCTGGCCACGGAATGTGGAGTCTCGACGGCGACAGTCTCGAATGTCCTCAACGGAAAGGAGAATGTTTCCGAGGCGACAAGGCGGAAAATCATTTCCGCAATAAAAGCGTCCGGTTACAAACCGAATTTCATGGCAAGGGGACTGCGCGCCGCAAAGACAAAAACCGTCGGACTGATTGTTGAGGACATAACTCTTTTCAGCACGCCAAAAATCGTAGAGGGAATAATGAGCTTCTGCGAGGAGCGCGGCTACAGGACAATTCTGGAAAATCTACGGCTGTATTCAAAATGGGGAAAAGGATGGTACTCCAGACCGGAATTCTTCCACCTGATGCAGCTTGCGTTCCGGGAGATGATTTCGATAAAAACCGACGGAATCATCTATGTAGCAGGGCACGCAAGAAAAATTCCCATGCCGGACGAAGAATTCCCAATTCCGACAGTGCTCGCCTACTCATACAGCGCGAACCCGGGACGGCAGTTCATCGCAATTGACGACAGAAATTCCGCAAGGACAATGACGGAGCACCTGATTGCAAACGGACACAGGAAAATCGCGCTTATAAAGGGAACCGGGAAGAACATCCACACGGAGGAACGGCTCGCGGGATTCAAGGATGGACTGGCCGCCCACGGAATCAGCTTTGAAGCGGAGCTTGCGGCAGACGGAAATTGGACGCGGGAATCAGGATTTGAGGCCGCCGAACGGATTTTTTCCGGGGGAAAAGAATTCTCCGCCTTTTTCTGCATGAACGACGAGATGGCAGCCGGCGTATATGATTCATTGCGGAAAAGGAGCCTTGCTCCCGGAGAAGATATTTCCGTCGCAGGATTTGACGGCAGAATATTCTCCGCCTATCTTGAGCCGCCGCTCACGACAATGTCAATTCCGCTTGAACAGATAGGACGAAAATCGGCTGAGCTTCTGGTCACCCAAATCGAAAACGCGGATTTTTCCGGAGATAACGACCTTATCCCATGCTCCTTGTGCAGCAGAAAATCCGTCCGCAATATAAACTGAAATTCAACTGACGCCAGACTTTTACGGTAAAAAAAAACGGAATCACCATGACGGGATTCCGATAAAGGAGAAAAGCTATTGGAGATGATCGGACTTGAACCGACTACCTTTTGAATGCCATTCAAACGCTCTAGCCAGGTGAGCTACACCCCCAAGTAGTTGCGGATTACTATATCAGAAAACGTTGTTACTGTCAATAATCAGTTGAATTTTGTCCGTCAAAATCTTATCATTGCTGAATCGAGGTGAATCATGTCTTCAGAAAACACAAGAATTTCATGTATAGGAACAGGCGCAATGGGCGGCGCAATAATGCGTGCCGTCTGCAGGAAGTTCGGAGGAAAGAACATAACCGTTACGGACCGCAACTCGGCTCACGGAAAAAAATTCGCGGCAGAAAACGGCTGCATATTCGCCGAATCAAACCTTGAGGCTGCAATAAACGCGGATTTTGTGTTTCTTGCCGTAAAGCCGAATGTGATTCCTGCCGTGCTTAAGGAAATCCGCGGACGAATTGCTCCGGAAACGGTGGTAATATCGATGGCCGCCGGTGTCCCGCTTGAAAAACTGAACACATTCGCGCCGGACATCAGATTCATAAGGATAATGCCCAATGTCCCGGCTCAAATCGGACAGGCGATGATTGCGCTCAGCTGCGGCTCAAACATCTCGGAACCGGAACTTGCGGAAGCAAAAGACATTCTTTCCGCCGCGGGAATCGTCGAACAGGTTCCAGAAACGCTGATGAACTGCGTAACGGCGGTCAGCGGATCGACGCCGGCATTCGTGTTCATGTTCATAGAAGCCCTTGCGGATGCCGCGGTAAAATGCGGAATGCCGCGAGCCCAAGCGTATACTTACGCGGCGCAGACGGTGAAAGGCTCGGCCCAGCTTGTGCTTGAATCAAAAATTCATCCGGCAGTTCTGAAAGATTCAGTCTGCTCGCCGGGCGGAACGACAATTGACGGTGTCGCCGCGCTTGAGGAGAACGGATTCAGAAACGCGGTCATAAAAGCAGTAACCGCCGCCTGCGAAAAATCGGCCGCATTGGTAAAATAAAATGACAATTCTGGAAACAATCATTCCCGTATTCGTGATGATTGCGCTCGGAAAATTCCTGAGCGCAAAAAAAATTCTTACGCCGGACGGAATTTCATCCATAAAATCCGTAGCCGTAAACATAATGCTGCCGGTGATGGCGTTCGACTCGCTGATTCACGGCTCCTTCTCAAAAGACTCACTGGTTCTGATTGCGCTGGAGATTTTCGCGCTGGCCGCCGCCTTCGCCGCTGGATTCCTGCTCAGGAGATTTTTCGACGCGGCAATCCGCAGCTACGTTCCCTACGCAATGACAACCTACGAAGGCGGAATGTTCGGGTGGGCGCTGATTTCGCTCCTTGTAGGACAGAAAAATATGTTCTACATAGTCTCAATGGATATTTTCAGCGGAATTTTCGGATTTACGGTCACAGCGACCGGCCTGAAACTCATTTCAGGACAAAAAATGACAAGAAACGAAATCATAAAATCAATAGCCACAAATCCGCTTGTGATTGCGACAGTGCTCGGATTTGCAGGAGCGGCGGTTCATCTCGGAGAAATCATAGATTCGTCCAAATTCGCCGGACTTTATTCAAAAACAGCGGCCCTGTTCATCCAGCCTCTGTCGCCGCTGATTCTGCTCTGCATCGGAGCGGGACTTGTCTTTGACAGAAAAATTCTCGCAAAGGGACTCAGGCTTGCCCTGATAAGATACGCCGTTCAGGGAGCGATTTGCGCCGCCGTCCTTTTTGTGATTTCAAGGACAATCGGTCTGAATTCCGCACTGAAAGTCTCGCTTCTCGTGTATTTTTTCATACCGACATCATTTCTGCTGTCAATGTACGCCACGGACAAAAAGGCGGAGGAATTCATATCGGGACTTCTGTCGCTGCAGCTGATAATCTCGCTTCTGATATTCAGCCTTGTCAGCATTTACGCCGGCACGCTGACATTCTGAAGGAAGAAATCTCAGGACAGCGGAGAAGGTTCGCCCGTAAGCAGAATCCGCAGATTCAGCTTCAGATAGGCGCAGACCTCCCTAAGATAAAGATGAGGAACATACACCGCCGGAATCGAAGAGGCGAATCCGCTTACATCTGAAAATCCCATGCGCGCGGCCAACCGTTCCGCCCGCGCAAGATGAAAGCGGCTGGTCACTACGGCGATACGGCTGTCCAGAACCTGCTGCCGGCTGATGCCCTCATGCTCAGAAAGAACGCCGCAGCTGTTACGGAAATTTTGAATTGTATCAAGAGCCTTGTCCTCAAGAAGAATCCGTTCACCGGCGATGCCGTACTCCACAAGCAGACGCTTTATCGCCGGTCCTTCAGGGTAAGGCAGGAATTTCAGCGTTCCTCCGGTGACAACGGCGACAGCCCCCGGATGAAGCTCCAGGTATTCCGCAGCCTTCTCCACCCGCCGGCGCACAGTCTCCGGAAGCTTTCCGTTGCGGTCAATTCCGCCGCCAAGAACAATAACATAATCACATTCCGTCGAAAGCGAAGCCACATCCGGCGTCAGGATAAAATAAAGGCTGACAGAAAAAACAAGAATTCCAGCGAAAAAAAGAACGGCCGCGGCAATCCTGATTCCCCGCCCAAGAATTCCGCAGAAGGCGCAACCTTTTTTCAGCCGCCAGATTCCGGTAAAAATCAGCCAGCTTCCCGGCACAAGCCATACATGAGAAAACGCAGTCAGATTGTCAAGAAATGTTCCGGGCGACATGATTATCAGAAGCGGATCATACAGACAGACGGCAAATCCTGCGGCAATAAAAATCCATGCAGAAATTTTGAAAAATGAATTGCGGCTCACGGTTCAACCTCCGTTTTTTTGTAGTCCCAGTTGTGTTTAGGATAACGCCCCTTCATCTCGCGGCAGATTTCCGGCCAGGTGTTATGCCAGAAATTCTCAAGATCGTCCGTCACCTGAAGCGGCCTTGAGGCGGGAGAAAGCAGCCTGAGAAGAACCTTCATTCCCATAATCTTTGGCGTGCTGAAACACCCGAAAATCCGCTGGACAATCACCTCCACCACAGGACGGATTACAAGAACGCTTCTGTCTCCGGGCGGAGAAAGCGTCTCGTACTTTACCTTTACGCGCCGTCCGTTCTCCAGCTGGATGAATTCCGGCGCACACGAATCAATCTCCGCGCCGTCAAGAAACCAGAAAAGCGCATCGTAGACAAGCCGGGCGGTTATTCCGGTGCCGCCGCCCGCAAAAGGAACAAGCCACTCTTCGGCACGGTCGCATATCATCCGCTCAATGTCAGCGGATTCGGATTTCTGCTGCGCCAGGAATTTTCTGCGCACAATCAGGCTTTTTGTCTTTTCGTCCGCCGGAAGCGCGGAGATTCCCTTTCTCCTGATTTCGCCAATCCAGGCGCCCACAAAATCGGTCTTTGACGCAGGAACCTGACGTGACGAAAGCTGAATCTGTCCAAGCATAGTCCTCTCGGTCTTTCTGATTTTTCCGCCGTCAAAAAAACATTCGCTCTCGGTGGAGGAATTTTTCCTTGCCCAGGGAAGAAACGACTCCGGAGGAAGCGCCTCGAACGAGAAAATCACGCCCTCGCTGCCGCCCGCGCTTACTTCCGGCGCGACAATCCATTCCGGAGAATCTTTGAGCGAAGGATGAAGAAAGGCGCGGCGGCCGCCGGTGAACTGATACTCCGCACGGACAGAACCGGCTTCAGAAATTCTACGCGCGATTCTGTCGGGATAGCCTTTGAGACAGAGCAGCGGAATATCGCATTTTTCCTCTGTGTAACCGATTTTTTTCAGGCGGCGCTCAAGGTCAGCGCGGTATTTCCGCCGGATTTCCGGAGAAGCCGCCGAATAGTTTCCGTATTTTACAGCAAAATCGAGCGCGTAGTTTACGGCATTCCTTTCTCCGCTGGCCGCCGCAGAAAGTAGGATTCCGGCAAGGCGCGGATGAATTCCAAGCCTTAAGGCCGCCTTTCCTTTTTCGGTGATATGGCCGTCAGTTCCGCAGAGTCCGGTCTGCACAAGAAATTCAGAACAGGCAGCCCAGGCTCCTTCGGACGGCGGATCTAGCCATTCAATTCCATGCGGAGAAAAAATTCCGCGCTCCGCACATTCAAGCACAGTCTCCGTAAGGTCAGTCCGGCAAATTTCCGGCGGAAAATCCTTCTGCCGAGGATCAAATTCATTCCAGAGGCGGACGCAATGACCAGGACGGATTCTGCCGGCGCGTCCGGCACGCTGAGCCGCCGAAAATTCGCTTTCCGGCTCGGTGACAAGATATTCCATTCCGGCGGCGACATTCAGCCTGTTCACCCTTGCAAGCCCCGAATCAATCACCGTGTCAACGCCCGGAACCGTAAGAGAAGTCTCCGCGATTGCGGACGACACGATAACCCTGCGGCGGGTTCCCTGCTCCGCCATCACTTTTTTCTGTTCGGAAAGTGACACGCTGCTGTGAAGCATCATCACCTCGACGGAGCTCTTGTCTACAGAAGCGGAAAGCCGTTCCGCGCATTTTCTGATTTCGCTTATTCCCGGCAGAAAAACAAGAATGTTTCCGTCACCCGAAGAATCAAGCTCACGGAGGACAGCGTTTTCCACGGAAATTCTGTCGTCATAGTCAATTCTGATTGGAAAAGTGCGCCCCGGAACCTTAACGACAGGACAGCTGTCTTTGCCTCCAAGTGCGGAACAGATTTTTTCCGTATCAATTGTCGCCGACATCACCACAACAAACAGGTCATCACGGAGCTCCATCGCCTCACGCAGAAACGCGAGCGCAAGGTCAACATGGACGGAACGCTCGTGGAATTCGTCAAGCACGACGACATTTATCCCGTCAAGCGAAGGATCATCCTGAAGATAACGGAGCAGAACAGCCTCTGTAACAACCTCAAGCCGCGTGCGTTCAGAAATTCTGCTTTCAAGATGAATTTTATACCCGACAGTTCCGCCGGTCTCCTCGCCAGCCAGAAAGGAAATTCTGTCCGCAACGGAAAGCGCGGCAAGGCGGCGCGGCTCGGTCATGATGATTTTTCCGGAGAATTTTTCAAGAAGCGCAAGCGGAAACACCGTTGATTTTCCGGCTCCGGTCTCTGCCGTCAGAACAAGAAAATGCGACGGGGAAGCCGCAAGCGAATCACAGATTCCATCAAGAAAGGGAGTTATAGGAAAACCGGAGATGCCGCGCAAAACTGAATCCGCAGCGCTCATCTGAACAGGAACATCACGGCGGCAAACATGACTGCAAGAAAAATCATGTATACAAGAGCAAGCTGGGGCGCGAAAACCGGAAACAGGAACAGAAGAATTCCCCAGACAAAAGTCAGCGCGCCAAGGGCAAGAGCGCAGTATCCGCTGCCGCGGCAACGGAATCTGATTCCGCGCATAGAATCTTCCGTCTGACCGGCGGCTTCCGTCATTTTTCTTAGGAAAGCATCGGAAAGGAAATAAATTCCGGCGGCACAGAACACGATTCCTGCGGCCATACTCATCACAAAAAGCAGAACGATTTTCCAGGACATAAAGCGATTATATCACAGAAAACGACGTAAAGTCAGCAGTCTGCCTCAGCATGAAAAACAGCCGCAGAAAAGGTGAATTTTCTACTTTGTGTAGCCCATCGCCACTATGGTAAATCCTTTTTTCTCAGAGCCTTCCGCCATCTTTACCTCGACTTTATGAACGGAAGATTCCGCCTCGTCAATCAGCTTTACCGTAACGGCGTTGTTCCAGCCGCCGCTTTTTCCGCCGTCGTAAGTTCCGGCAAGCTTTCCGTCAACATAGACTTCCGCCCTGCCGAACGGAATGTTTGTCCAGGAACCGTTCTCCTTGTAGACGAACAGGAGATTGCGGCAGTCGATTTCCATCACAAAACTCTCCGCGCCTCCCGCCGGTGAATGATACCAGTTCTGCGGAAAGTCGGAGCGGTTTGTCTTTTTGATTGTCTGGCAGTTCGGATCCGTAGAGCTGAATCCGCCCGCCGTGATTCTCACATTCCCATCGTCGCCTGAAATTCTTTTAAGCCCCACGAACGAAGGTGACTTCAATGTTTCCGCGGGAACTGAGAATTCCTCCGGCATCGGAGCTCCGTCCGCAAGCCTCAGCATATTGACAAGACAGTCCGCCATCAGTTCATGTCCGCCTTTTGTAGGATGAACGTTGTCGGTAAAGAAATCTTTATCCGAAAAAATTCCGTCCGCAACCGGCCGGCTTATCGCATCGGAAATGCTGACTTGAGGAATTCCGTAATAATCGGCGACAGGTTTCATCTGACGCTGGGTGTTCTGATAAAGCGCGGCGGAATAAAGCACAATCACCGCGGTATCCGGATTCTGCTCCAAGGCTCCGCGTATAAGCGCCTCGAACGCGCGTGTTCCGGTCGGCTCGCCGCCGTCATTCACCGCGAATTCTATCACCAGAAGATCCGGCGTATGACCAAGAACATCAACAACGTCCGACTGATAGCGTACAAGTCCCAGCGGAGACGGAGTTCCGCTCAGTCCCGCGCCGTTAAAGACGATGCCCGCGCCGTTGTCCGGCGTGAATCCGGCAAGCTTTTTCGCAAACTGATACGCATAACCGTCCCTGTAATCTGCGGGACCGGCGCCTTCCGTCACAGAACCGCCCAATGCGGCGACGTAAATTTTTCCGCCTTTTTTAAGGCGCTCCAGCACATTCTTCAGACGGAAAAAATTGCCCTCACTGACAACCGAGGACTTCATTATCTGCTGATAGTCAGAATCTTTTACACCAAGCGGATGAGTCACAGTATTTTCCTCGCCTTTATTTTTTGTTCCCTGCCCGGTCGAAGCGCAGGCCGCAAGCGCAAGCATACATACAGCCGAAATGACGGCCATTATTTTTTTCATTTTTGCCTCCGCCTGCAATTGTAGCCTCTTTTTGCCGTTGTTCAAATAATCATTTTCCCTTATTGTGGGCGATTCCGCGCATCTCGCCCAGATTGCGGTAGCCCTTACGCTTCATGAACGCTCGGAGTCCGTCAATCATCTGAATCATGGAGAACGGATTTGCGAACGTGACAGTTCCGACTTCCAGAACCGACGCTCCCGCCATGATGAATTCCACGGCATCCTGCCAGGTCGCAAGTCCGCCGATTGCAAAGATCGGAACACGCTTCTCCTCCGGCAGCTGACTGATTGCCTCGGCAAGCTCCCAGACAAGGCGCAGCGCGACAGGACGAACCGCCGGGCCTCCGAATCCAGCCTTGACTTTATCGAACACAGGAATTCCGCGCTCGATGTCAATCGCAACCCCCTGAAACGAGTTGCACAAACTGATTCCGTCCGCTCCGGCCTCGATACACGAAAGCGCGACCTGCGTAAGCTCCGGAGACTGCGGCGTAAGTTTTACGACAAGCGGCTTGGAGGTGACAGCGCGGACAGCCGACGTTGCGGCCGAAGCGGAGGCGCAGCTCATTCCGAACGCGGCACCTCCGGCGGCGACATTCGGACAGGAGATATTCAGCTCAATCATCGGAATTTCCGTTTTGTCCAGAAGTCTTGCGCCTTCAACGTATGATTCAAGCGTAGAGCCGGAAAGATTCGCTATCGCGACGGGCTTCAATTTAAGCATTTCGGGCAGTTCATGTTCAATAAAATGCGGAATTCCTGGATTCTGGAGACCTATTGAATTCATAAGTCCGGAAGGAGTCTCCCACAGACGGATTCCGTCGTTTCCCTCGCGCGGCTCAAGCGTAAGCCCCTTGCTGGCAATTCCACCGAGACGGTTCACGTCAAAAACCGATTTGTATTCCGTTCCGAATCCGAATGTCCCCGACGAACCGACAACCGGATTTTCGAAGCGGACGCCTTTTACCGTAACCGACAGATCCGGCTCGCCGTCAAACGCGGCGCGGTGCGGAATCGGCGCAGGTTCAGGAAAAACAACCGAAGCTCCGTCAAAAACAGGTCCGTCCTTGCAGCAGCGTTTTTTGCCCTCAACCGTCTGAACCGTGCAGCCCAGACATACACCGACTCCGCAGGCCATGTGAGCTTCCATGCTGAGCCAGCAGCGGATTCCGGCCTCGCGGCAGATTTTCTGGATATACGCAAGCATTGGTGTGGGACCGCAGGCGTACACCGCGGAATATTTCTCTTCTGAAAGAACCTGCGCGGTAAGCGCGGAAGGCAACATTCCTTTTATGCCCTCGCTGCCGTCATCCGTGGTGATGACAAGCTTTTCCGGACGGACATATCGAATTCCATAACTGCCGCTTTTAAACGAGGCGTAAAAATCGTAGGATTTTTCTTTTAGCGTGGCGGCAAATCCGGCGACAGGCGCAACTCCGATTCCGCCGCCTACAATGCAGACTTTTCCGGCGGATTTTTCCGGAACCGGGAATATGTTGCCGAGCGGCCCCAGAAGATTTATTCCGTCTCCCGGCTCAAGCGCGCACAGTTCCTGAGTTCCCCTGCCCTTCACCAAAATCAGAAATTCAACCTCGATGGAAGAGCCGTTTCTGCATGAACGGAAAACGCTTATCGGCCTGCCCAGCAGAACATCGCTTTTTACCGCATGGAGCATATAGAACTGACCAGGAAGCGGCTCCGCGGAATTTTCCGGCAGCCTTACACCAAGAAGAAAGACGCTTCCGTCCGGCTTTGCGCCTTTTACCGGCGAGCAGCTTTTTACGACCGCCTCCGCAAAAACAGGATACGGAATTCCCTGACAGTCCTTTATCATTGTATTTTCAGCCATGCTTTGTTCCTCCAGAATTTTATGAGCGGATTCTGCCGCAAACCGCGCGGACCATAAAACGCACACACAAGAATCCGTTTTTGATAAATATAAGAATAAAGCCGACAAAAGGAAAGAAAATAGAAATCCCCCGCCCGGAGGACGCATTTTACAAAACGCCGGCAGGACGGGGGAAATTGGATTGCAGATTAATTCAAAACAGAAATCTATCTCTTTATAAGAGATATCTTCAACAGCAACGCCTCATTAGAAGTCTGCAATGCCAACTGATTTGTATCCCCCTCCGCTTTTACAGCGTCAGCAAGTTTCTGCAAATCAACTTCCACTGTCTCTTCTGCACCTGACGCAAAAGAAGAAAGCGAAAGCTGACCATAAGAATTTGTACCCAATGCTGCATTATCCTTTAAGTTATGCCATGTCCAAGAACCGGAAGTCTCCTGAGAAATCAAAGAAAGAACTCCCCATCCATCACGAGCATCTTCTGCACCGTTTTTAAGCGTAAAAATTATCGTGTTATAATCTTTCAAATATTCGGTGAACTTATCTGCAGTAATAGCAAAACCAGAAACATTTCCAGATTCTGTCTGAGCTGTTTCAAAAATAGTGTAATCTGCTCCATCAACATAAGGAATGTATGTCACTTTCACATCCTTAAGCGTGAAAGTCGGGCATGTGGTGTCGCCTTCTGTCAACGGACCGGAGAAAACAAATTTGCAGGAATCAAATGAATAGTCTGATTCAATTTTCTGTGTTACAGACAAATCTTTCTTCAACCCTTTCAGACCGGTATCACTCCATTCAGCAACCATGTTCCAACCGAATATAGGCGTTCCGGACTTGTCGTTCGTCTGCAGATAGAACTGCTTGTATACGGTCTTGTCGTCAAAAGTCACCGTTCCTGTCAGCTTAACTGAATCACCGCCCTTCATGGAAACAGCCTCCGGCATAGTGACAATCAGAATCGGATTTGAGTCGTCAAGCTTAGTCTGATAAGTTCCATCCGGAAGACTGAATGTTCCCTCCTCGATCTTCACCGCTGTCATGCTTGTCGCCACTGTCGGCTCAACCGGAGTCGGCTCCGGCTCGGTTTTGTTCGCCTCCCACTTTGC
>ERZ808286.1216-NODE-1216-length-13476-cov-5.256315_pt1 | contig 13476 bp, 9 predicted proteins | sample MGYA00521276_ERZ808286 | MGnify/ENA primary metagenome ERZ808286 (study PRJEB31516, sample SAMN03275607) | gut metagenome | biome: mammalia-associated habitat; material: feces | host: Papio cynocephalus | place: Kenya | collected 2012-08-01 ... | reverse complement strand
GCGCATATCGCCGCTCGAGGCGGAAAACCTCCCGAAAGAAGTCTTCTCCCATCAGCAGCGGCTCACCTCCTTGAAATGCCAGCGCGTGCGAGGGAAAGGGCAACGCCAGATACCCCCGCATCAGGCGCGTGAGTGTGGCGATGCTCATGCGGTGGATACGCTGCTCTGGGTAAAGTTCCGCTCGCCCCAAATAAAAACAGTAGGCACACCGCAGGTTGCAATCAGCGCCGGCCGGCTTGATCAGTAATGAAAAGGGTTTCATATGCATCGGTTACTATACCATACGCGGCCGTTATGCTTTTGGCCGCTGAGAGATTGTGTACAGCACGAAAGCGCACGAGCGCCCAGCACGGAGTTTGGGAGGCGCCGAGCTCTCCGTCGAATCGCCCCGACTTTACCTTGAAACCGCCCCGGGTTTACAATGAATCTGGGGCGGCTTTCCGAGGAATCCCCTTGCAAGCCGCCCACATCTGTTATCAAGCGCTTCGAGAATATCCCCTTAAAAACCTCAATTGATTCTCAACGTCATGGATAACGCCTGTTCACCCCTTTTCATGCTCAATCCTCCATCTTGCCAAAAATCCCGTCAAACCCCGCAATTCCAGCCCATTCCCCATGCTCACCGCATGTGCGCCAAATCAGAGACGTTCTGCTGCTGAGAGGTTTCAGGGTGTGGAGAGGAACGCGGTAAGCCGCTGACCGAATGGATGGCGGGCTGCGGAAGAAGGAGCGGCGGGGCGGCTACGAGAGAATGGGATCGTCTTCGGGGAGCGGCAGGTGCGCATCGGGCGTACCTTCGGGAACAGGCGTCAGGAAAAGTTCGCCGAAGTCGTCGGCCTGGCTTACGGTGAGGTGCCGCAGGCGAATAAGCTCCAAGAGCGCCACAAAGGTTACAATAATTTCGCCTTTTGGGGCTCTGGGCGGAAAGAGTGAAGAGAAGGCAGCGGTTTCTCCAGGGTGAAGCTGTTCCAGCAGGCGGCGCATTTTGTCGGGCACGGACCAGCGGTGCATCTTGAGGTGCCCAAAGGAGACGGTCTCCTCGGCGCGTTCCAATACGCGCCGAAAGGCTTGCAGCAGTTCATCGGTGCCGATATCGCCCAGTTTCTGCGCTAGGAGCCCATCGGGTTCGGTGGGGACGTGCTCAGGGGCTCCGCCGCGGGGGAAGGAAGCTGCTCGAAGCCATTCACGCACGGCGAATTGGTCGGCGGCGTCTTTGAAGCGTTTATATTCTACTAGCTGGCGTACCAGATCCAGGCGAGGATCCAGGGCGTTCTCAGTTTCCGCTTCTGTTTCAGAGCGTTCATTTTTGGGCAGGAGGGTGCGGCTTTTGATGAGCATAAGCGTGGCGGCCATCACGACAAACTCCCCTGCTACGTTGATATCTAACGCCTGCATACGCGCCAAATAGGCCATATATTGGTTGGTGATGCGTTCGATGGGAATGTTGTAAATATCCACCTCATCTTTTCGGATTAGGTGCAAAAGCAAATCCAGAGGCCCTTCAAAGGCCTCTAGATTTACCTTGTAGTCATCGAACAATGGGAGGGTTGCGTCCATGCGGCCGTCCCGGGTGGATTTTTAGTCCAGCCCAACGGCTGCGCGTGCTTTTTCCAAAGTTTTGCGCGCTTCTGCGCGGGCTTTTTGGCCGCCTGCGCGGAGGATATCCTCCACCTCGTCGAGATGAGAGGCCAAATGTTCGCGCCGCTCGCGGAAAGGCGCCAGCGTTCGCTGGTAGATTTCGAAGAGCGCCTTTTTGGCATGGCCGTAACCGTAACCGCCGCGCAGGTAGTTTTGGCGCATCTCCTCCTGTTCCTGGGCATTGGCGAAGAGCTTGTAGAGGGCAAAAACACGGCAGGCTTCCGGATCTTTCGGCTCCTCCAGGGGGGTGGAGTCGGTGGCGATGCGCATGATCTTAGCCTTTACCTCTTTGGGCGCTTCGAAGAGCCCAATGGTATTGTGGTAGCTTTTGGACATTTTCTGCCCGTCCAATCCCGGAATGACGGCTACGGTTTCGGAGATCAGCGGCTCAGGCATTCGAAAGACGTCTACGCCGAAGGCCTGATTGAACTTTGCGGCGATATCGCGCGTAACTTCCACGTGCTGCTTCTGGTCGCGCCCAACCGGTACGAGATCGCTCTGGTAGGCTAGGATATCCGCCGCCATGAGCACCGGGTAGGCAAAGAGACCATGACTGGCGGCTAATCCGCGCGCCAATTTATCTTTATAGGAATGGCACCGCTCCAGCAGCCCCATGGGCGTAACGACCGAGAGTAACCAGGTGAGTTCATGCAGTTCCGGCACGTCTGCCTGCCGGAAGAGGCAGGCCTTAGCCGGGTCAAGCCCGCACGCCAGAAAGTCCAAGGCCACATCCAAGGTGGACTGCCGGAGTGCGGCGGCATCATGCACCGTGGTCAGCGCGTGATACTGCGCCACAAAGACGAACGTCTCCCCCTTGTCCTGCAGGTCGATGATGGGCTTCATGGCCCCGAAGTAATTGCCCCAGTGCAGCTTGCCTGAGGGTTGAATGCCGGTGAGAATACGCATAAAAAACTCCGTGATAAGGCGCTAATCATAGCATAAAAACGCGCCGTTTCGCTTGCATGGGTAGAGCTGAATCTTCCTGAAAACGCCAAGCGGGCTGAGCGCGTTTGGATGTTTGGCGAGAGGAGACCCTGGCGAGCAGGGCGGTGCAGCCATTTCGCTGCCGGCCATGAGGGCGTGGCGGGAGAGTCGGGGGGAGAAGGTGCGGAGGGATGACTGTCTTTCGGCGCGGCGTGTTGTGCGTAACCTGTTCAAACAACGCCTAAAAAGTGAAAATAACGCTTTCTTTTTTGGGGTGTTTTGTGTACACTGAAAGCGGATGTATTAGGAAGTTCAAGGTTGCGCAGGCAATCGAAAGGGGCAATATGAGCGGAGGCTGGATTAAAGGTCTGCTGGCGGCGGTGTTCGCTGCCGGCGCAGTGGGAATGGGCGCGGCGGCAGAGCCGTGGGCAATGTGGACGCGGTTTTCCGGAGCGGAGGCCGAGGGCGGGCTTGCGCCGCAGGCGGCCTCCACGCAAAGCTCCATTGACGGGAGTGCTTGGCGGCTGAAGCTTGCGGGCGAAGCGCAGGCGGCGGAGGATGGGAAGGCGCTGACCACAGGCGCCACCACGGCGCCTTCGGTTGCTTTTGGTTCTTCAATCAATGTGGGGCGCGCAACGAACGGCGGCACGCCGATGACGGTGCTGCTGGCCGTCCAGGCTCCCCTCCCGGCCACGGTGGATAAACCGCTGGTGGATTTGAATAACGGGAGCGGGATCAGTATTGGTATGGCGTTGGCCGCGCTGGATGCTTCCGCGCAGACGGCCACCCTGCGGGGAACATGGGCGAATGCCGCATGGGGCACGCCGCGGGCGCAGGTGAACGCGTTGGCAGGCAGCGGCGTGGTCTATGTTGCGTTTTCTACATGCGTGGATGGAAGTACGCCTTCGGCGGTTGGCGTGGTGGATATGGCGGCCGGAACGGTGGCCTGGACGCCATTGTCGGGGCTTACGGGGGGGGGCATTAATGTGACCCAGCTGCACTTGGGTAACTTCTTTAATGCGTCTTCTGGCGGGCTGAATTACACGCTCAAGGGATTGGCGATTTACGCCGGGCGCCCGGCGGATGATGAGATGCTGAACGCGGTGCAGGAATTGGCAGCGGGTGAAGCAATCGAGAAGTCGGGCAGCGACGCTTGGCTTTTCGAGGATGTGGCCGATGTCTGGCTGCAGCCGGTTACTGTGACGGCCGCTTCGTCCCCTGCTTCGTTCACGGTCAATAACAACAAGACGGCTTACACGATTTCGGGCGAGCCCATTGGAGGCACAACCGGCCTCCTGAAACAGGGCTCCGGTCTTCTGAAGCTGACGGGCAAGAACACCTTCTCCGGCGGCGTAACCATTGAGGGCGGCACGGTGGTTGAGAGCGGCGTAACGGAAAAACAGGCCGCCCTCGGCACGGGCAAGAACGGGTCTTGGGCCAACAAGCTCACCCTGAAAAACGGCATCTTTGATTTGAATCAGACGAAGAATTATGCGAACGGCGCCGACAGCAGCACGCCAACAGGATGGCTCTCGGTGCAGACGCTGACGCTGGGCGGCCAGGCCGGCGGCGTGATGACCATCCGCAACGGTGTCTTCGGCATTGGAACAAAGGACGCGCTGGTTTATGACGCCGCAAACAATCCCGGCACGGCAACGATTGCTGCCGCATATAACTTTACCGGAACTTCCGGCACGGCTACCTATACGTTTACCATTGGCGACTCTTCTGCCACAGAGACGGAAGTGGACTTCACTGGCGGCCTGCATGTGGACAATTGGAAAGACGGCGGCGTCACAACGATTGAGAAGAAGGGCGCAGGCGCCATGCAGCTCTCTTCGCAATTCGGTTTTGCCGGGCTGAAAGTTACGGAGGGCACCGTACGCCTCAATCGCGATAATGCCTTTGTGCGCGGCACACTCACGCTCAATGGCGGCACGCTTGATCTCAACGGCACCTCGCAGGCGCTCCCCGCGGCGTTCTCCGGCACTTCGGGCACGCTCACATCGTCTTCGGCGGCTTCGCTTACGGTCTCGGCGGCCTCCACATTCAGCGGCACGGTCTCGGGCGCGGTGTCGCTCACGGCGCAGGCTCCGGTAACGCTCACAGGGGAGGTTTCAACCACCGGCAAGCTGACGGTGGTGCCCGGCGGCTCGCTGACGTTTGCCCAAATGCCGGCATCGGCCACGGTGGTGGTTGATGTGGAGGCTTACGCCATTCTTTCAGACGGCGTCTACACCGTGCTCACCATCCCCGGCGAAACGGATGAAAGCCGGATTGAGTGGAAGGGGCTGGAAAATGCCGCGCATGTTGCTAAGGCGCAGGATGCCGCCACCGGCGTGTGGACGCTCACGGTGAAGCGCACAACAGATAACTTTATCGTGATGCCGATGGGCGACTCCATCACCGAGGGGTATAACTCCAGTGAAGACGCGCCCAGTTACCGCCGCTCGCTTGCACGGATGATGGCCGCCTCCGGCATGACCCCGCGGTTCGTTGGCGCACGCCTCTTCCGCAGCTCCTACATTGAAGTGGAAGATTGCCGCTATCACTCCGGGTTCAGCGGCCAGCGGGTGCAGACGGGTAATAATGGCCGCTCCGGCTTCTTGCAGGGCGCCCCCAACTGGTTGGAACAGGCGGGTTATCCTGACGCCGTGCTGCTGATGATCGGCACCAATGACAGCGTGGACACCACCGATGAGTCGGTGGCCGCCGCCACGGCGGAGGATGTCTTCACCCACTGGAAAGCCCTGGTCAAAACGATGGCAGACCTCCGCCCGAATACGTGGTTCATCGTTTCGCCCATTACGCCGGCCCGCATCACGCGCCCAAAGATCAATGCGTACATCAAGGCCTATAACGAGCGTATTAAGAGTCTCTTCACGGCGACGACGACCACCCTCACGGTGAATGGGGAGGAAGTGCCCTGCGTGCTGGGTACACTCAATGAATCGGGTAAGGCTGCCTTCGGCGACAATGCCCGCGTGATTATGGCCAGTATGTATGATGCGCTCCCCGCCGCGGATAATAAAGGGTATTACATTGACGACCTGCACCCCAACAAGGCTGGGTATGACCGTATGGCGGCGGTCTGGTTTGAAGCCATCAAAACCATTCGCGGAGACGCGGGCGGCCTCAAGGATGAGGAAGCGATTGCGGCAGCCTATCAGACGGCGGGTGCAATGGATTCCCTGACCGTGGTCTTCAACCGGCAGCAGCGCGAGGCCGCCGCGGTGACGGTGACGGCGGGCGGGGAAACGGTGGAGGTAACGGCCACCGCGCTCTCGGATGATGGCCGCCGCGTAACGCTCACGCTGGGCTCGCCGCTCGCCGACGGAGCGGAAGTCGTCGTAGTGAAAGGTGCGGCCAAAGCCGCCTTCACCGCGCAGGGCAGGGCGGTGGCCAGCCGTGTGCCGCAGGCGCTCCGCAAGGGCTATGTGCAGGTGAAGACCTATGATGTGCCCCTACGGGCGGCCTATGCCAATGCCGCGGCGGCGCAGGCCGCCTTCACCTCCACCGCGGTGGCGGAAAAGGTGGAAGCGTTTGACCGTGTGGGGTATTACGTCACACTCGCACGCCCTGACGGTGCATTGCGCTACCTCTGGGTTTCGATGGATCGCCCCTCTGCTTATACCACGGTCGAAGCTTTAGGACTGCCCACAACGGCCTTGCGCACCAAAGTCAGCAACTTGCGCGTGGCCTCCAACATGCCCGGGATCGAGCCCGTGGAGGCCGATGGCGTGGAGGGGCTGCTTCAATTCGGCGGCGGTACGCTCAGCACAGGAGCTGCAGATTCGGCACACCCGGTTTCGCAAGGCGCGGTCTTTGATTGGAACAGCACGCTCAATACCGCCTTCGGAGGGTATGGCGCCATGCAGGTGTTCCGGCTCTATGAGGAGGGTGTGGGGCGCGCAGACAGCGGGATGCCTGCCTCCACGCTCTTCTCCTACAGCCACTGGTCGGTAACGACCGGAAGTGATAACGATGAGATCCTTTTGGGTGATCTGGCGAATCATCAGGGGTATCAGAGCTGGTATCAGACCAATTCCCTTACAGGTATTTTCACGTGCGGATTCCCCACGTTGAATACATCGGCTTACTCCGTCCGCTCGATCGAGATTTGGGTGCGCCCGGAACATGCCGGCTCGCCTGAGATCGATTTGCCCGAGGGCGCCGCGGAAGACTATTCCGAGGCGGTGAAGACCGCTGTGGCGGCCGCGGTAGCCAAGCTTCCCGGCGGGGACGTGATTTCGCGCGTGAGTTCCGTAACGGTTACCAACAGTGCAGGTAAAGCCATTACCACAGATGTGGCCGTGGCCAACGATGTGGCGGCTGTTTTCTCGGGCGTGGTCACGGCTTCGCCTGTGGCGGATGATCCGCTTCAGGCTGTCGTAACCGTGGCCTACGACTTCGGTATCCATGAACTGTCGGTGGTGGAAGGTGTGGTGTATGTGGGCTTCCGTGTGATCGGGACAGAAGCCGATGCCGCAGACTTCGCTGAAGGGGTTCGCTTTGCCCTTGTAACGCCCGAAGGTGTGGTGTTGGCCGCAGAGGATGCAGACGATGCGGCGCTGCGGTTGACGGACGTAACGCCTGCCGATGCAGAACCTGGCGTGCGCCGGTTTACCTTCCCGCTCCCGGCATCGGGGACGGTCTTCCGTGCCCGCGTTTCGCGCGACTGATGACCGCAGATTGAGACGGCAAACCGGCGGCCTGGGTTTCAGGCCGCCGGTTTTGTTTGGGAACCTCTTCGGTTATGAGGGGCGTTCTTGTGCCCCGGCGTGTTTGGCCGCACGGTTGTATTTGGCGGGGCGATCTGTGCTATGTTATGGCGAAATGGAGCGCAGTCGGCGTATAGGGATGGTGTTGCGGCGGTTCAGCGCCAGGCGCGGGTAATGAATGAAAGAAGCAGGCATGGCGGAAAAGGGTTTGATTGACCGGGAACGCCCGGAAGACGTCAAAATGGCGGAAAGGGTGGTTCGGGAGGCGTTCTGGAATGTCTATCGCCCAGGATGTGTGGAGCATTATCTGCTGCACCGGTTGCGGCCTCATGCGGACTTCGTGCCGGAGCTGAATCTGGTGATGCGGTTGGCGGGGCAGCTGGTCGGGCAGGCCTGTTGTGTCCGCTCCCAACTGCACACGGACGATGGGCGCGTGCTGCCGGTGTTGCACGTGGGGCCGATTGCCATTGTGCCGGAGAAACAGGGGCAGGGGTTAGGCTCGCAGCTGCTGCAGGCTCTGATTGCCCGTGCAGAGACGTGGGGCGCGCGGGCGCTTTTTCTGGAGGGAGCGATCGGGTTTTACGGCAAGTGCGGGTTCGAACCTGCCAGCCGTTACGGTATTCGCTATCAGGGGTTACCGGAGGGGCAGATACCTCCTTCTTTTTGTGCCGGGAGCTGGCGCCGGATTTTTTGAAGTCGGCGGCTGGGGAATATGCTCCGCCGGCGGTTTATGCGGTATCACCCCAGGAAGCAGCGGCGTTTGACGCGGGGTTCCCGCCGAAAGAAAAACGAAGCCTGCCGGGGCAATTGTTTGATGAGCAGGGGAATCCTCGTTTTTTGTGAGATACGTGGAGCGTCATGCTGTGTGCAGGCGGTTATAGGCACGCCGCGCAGGTGGTCAGCGGCTGCGCGCAGTGCTATAATAGCAGGCGTTTGGAAAGGAAAAAAACGATGAGAAAGTCTGCTTTGATGTTCATCCCTGCCTTGCTGGCTGCGTGTATTGTGTGCGCGGAAGAGGCTGTGAAGTTGCCTGCGCCTGTAAAAACGGGCGGAATGCCTCTCATGGAAGCCCTCGCCAACCGAAAGAGCAACCGCCGCACGGCCGGCGCCAAGCCAACCCTGCAGCAGCTCTCCAACCTTCTTTGGGCGGCCAATGGCGTAACACGCCCGGATGGTAAGCGGACGGCGCCCTCGGCGATGAACAAGCAGGAGATTGAGCTGGCGGTACTCACGGCGGAGGGGCTTTTTACCTATGACCCTGTAGCCAATACGCTCACGCCTACTCCCGCCTGCGTGGATTTAACTGATCAGCTGCGCGGCGCTTCGGCCTTTGTGATTTTGCATTACAACAGTGCGAACCAAACGCGCGAGAATGCGCTGGTGGATGCCGGGTTCGTTGGGCAGAATCTTTACCTCTACTGTACCTCTCAGGGGTGGCCCACTGTCTTCCTTGGCTCAATCGACCGCGGCAAACTGTCGCAGGCGCTCGGGTGTAACGAAAAGGAAGTCCTTTACGCCCAGCGGATCGGTATTCAGTAATTGCCGCCCCACTGGGGCGATGCATTTCCGTGCCCCCGCCGGGGTTTGTCGGCCATGCTCGATACAGCTTTTGAGAACGAAATGCACGGCGGCCCGGCGGATTTTCGTCTGGCGGCACCCTTTGCGCCGATGGGCGATCAGCCCGAGGCCATTGATACACTGGTGAACGCTTTTCAACAGGGCGCCCGCCGTGCGATTCTGCGCGGGGTGACCGGCAGTGGCAAAACCTTCACAATGGCCAACGTCATCGCCCGCTTCCGCCGCCCCACGCTGGTTATCTCGCACAATAAAACGCTCGCCGCCCAGCTCTATGCCGAGCTCAAAGCCTTTTTCCCCGATAACGCGGTTGAGTATTTCATCTCTTACTACGATTACTATCAGCCCGAGGCCTATCTTCCGCAGACAGACACCTATATCGAGAAAGACGCCTCCATCAACGAAGACCTGGAGCGTTTTCGCCTGGCCGCCTCCCATGCGCTTTTGGGGCGGCGCGATGTGATCATCGTGGCATCCGTTTCCTGCATCTACGGTCTGCTCTCGCCCGAAGATTACCGCGGGCTCATGATTTCCCTGCGCGTGGGGCAGGAATTTCCCCGTGAACGCCTCACGGAACAACTCACGGAGATTCAATATCAGCGAAACGATTACGAGCCGCGCCCCGGCGTTTTTCGCGTGCGCGGCGATGTGGTGGATATTTTCCCCTCCTACGCCACCGAGGGAATCCGTGTCAGCTTCTTCGGAGATGAAATCGAGTCTCTCCAGAGCTTTCACCCCACCACCGGCAAAGTCCTCGGTTCGCTTCCTTCCTGCCTGCTTTCGCCCGCCAAACAGTTCGTGATGCCAAAAAATCAGCTCCTTGACGGCGTTGGGCGTATTCGCCAGGAGCTCGCAGAACAACTGGAGGCCTTTGACCGCGCCGGGAAGCTCTTGGAGGCTCAGCGCCTCCGTCAGCGCACGGAATATGATCTGGCCATGCTTGCGGAAATGGGCTACTGCACCGGTATTGAAAACTACTCCGCTCCCCTCGCCGGTCGCGCTCCGGGTGTGCCGCCCCCCACGCTGATCGATTACTTCGGCAAGGACTTCCTCTGTATTGTTGACGAAAGCCATGTAACCCTTCCCCAAATCCGCGCCATGTACAACGGCGATCAGGCCCGCAAGCAGATCCTTGTGGACAATGGTTTCCGCCTCCCCTCTGCCAAGGACAACCGCCCGCTCACCTATGATGAGTTTGATGCGCGCGTCCCCCGTATTCTCTATACCACAGCCACGCCCGGCGAGACGGAACGCGCTGTCTCTACCGTTCAGGCTGAACAGGTCATCCGCCCCACCGGACTCCTCGACCCCGTGGTTGAAGTCCGCCCCCTTGCCGGCCAAATCGATAATCTCATCGAAGAGATCCGTGCACAGACCGCTATCGGCGGCCGAACCCTTGTGGCCGCCCTCACGAAACGTGCCTGCGAAGACCTCGCCCAATATCTCACGGACGTCGGCCTCCGATGCGAATATCTCCACTCCGACTTGGACGCTATTGCCCGCGTGGACGTTCTGGCTCGCCTTCGCCGCGGCGCCTTCGACGCCCTCATCGGCGTGAATCTTCTGCGCGAAGGGCTCGATTTGCCTGAGGTTACCTGCGTGGCCATTCTGGATGCCGATAAAGAAGGCTTTCTGCGCAGTGAAACCTCGCTTATTCAAACGGCCGGCCGCTGTGCCCGCAACGTCGAAGGCCGCGTCATCCTCTATGCCGACCGCCGAACCCCTGCCATTGAAGCCGTTCTGGCCGTAACCGCTGCCCACCGTGAGAAACAACAGGCCTACAATAAGGCACATGGCATTATTCCCCAATCTGCCCGCCGCGCCATCAATGAAGATCTTGGCGGCGAAACACCCGGCGCGCCCGGTTCTGCCCGCGCCCGTCGCGGAACAAAGGGCAAAATAGTTTCGGAGCCCCCGCTGATTACTGCCCGCCAGGTCGCCGAAGGCAGCGTCTCCCCCGAAGACCTCCAGAGCGCCCTCCGCGCCATTGAGCAGGAGATGCGCCAGGCTGCCGAAGCCCTCGAGTTCGAACGCGCCGCGCTCCTGCGCGATGAACTCCGTGCCCTGCGTAAACAGGCCGGCCTCTGAGCTGCCGTCTTTCCGCCTGCGGGGGATGCGGATGGCGGATGAGCCCCATCGGGCGCTCAGTAGAAGCCGCGCAGGCGGCGGAACCGTAAGGCTGGAAGACGTAATAAAAAGTCTTGACTTGCCCGGTGGTGTTGTGATATTGTTGGAGGACTTTCTCATGGCGGACTGTCTCCGCGGCAGGCCAACATGTGAAGGTGCAAGGGTCCCGAAACGGACGTTTGTGCCTACGTAGCTCAGTCGGTAGAGCACTTCCTTGGTAAGGAAGAGGTCGCCGGTTCGATTCCGTTCGTAGGCTCCATACAGGAAACCAAACCACCTGCTGTTCACAGGAGAAGAGAAAATGGCTAAAGAGAACTTTGAGCGCGGCGATAAAGTCCACGTCAACGTGGGCACCATCGGCCACGTCGACCACGGCAAGACCACGCTCACCGCTGCAATCACCCACGTGCAGGCGCTCAAGGGCTTGAGCGCTGAAACCAAGTACGACGAAGTCGCCAAGGCTTCCGAGTCTGCCGGCCGCCGCGATGCCAAGAAGATCGTGACGATCGCCACTGCGCACGTTGAATACTGCACGCCGACCCGCCACTATGCACACGTTGACTGCCCCGGCCACGCCGACTACGTCAAGAACATGATCACCGGCGCCGCTCAGATGGATGCGGCTATCCTCCTCGTTGCGGCGGATACCGGTGTGATGCCCCAGACCCGTGAGCACGTGCTGCTCGCCCGTCAGGTCGGCGTGCCCAAAATTATCGTTTTCCTCAATAAGATTGACCTCGTGGACGATCCGGAGCTTCTCGACCTCGTGGAGATGGAAGTGACCGAGCTTCTTGAGAAGTATGGTTACGAAGGCTCCCCCATCATCCGCGGCTGCGCCTATCCCGCAACCCAGGCTCAGAGCGCCGATGATCCTGCCTGCAAGTGCATCGACGAGCTCATGGACACCCTCGACTCCTACATTCCCGATCCGGTTCGCCTGGTGGATCAGGCCTTCCTCATGCCGATCGAAGACGTCTTCTCCATTGAAGGCCGCGGCACGGTGGTTACCGGCCGTGTCGAGCGTGGCACCATCAAGGTTGGCGAAGAAGTCGAAATCGTCGGCCTCAAGCCCACGCAGAAGACCACGGTTACCGGCGTTGAAATGTTCCGTAAGCTCCTCGATCAGGGCCAGGCGGGCGACAACATTGGCTGCTTGCTCCGCGGCACCAAGAAGGAAGATGTCGAGCGCGGCATGGTTCTCGCCAAGCCCGGCTCCATCACCCCTCACACCGAATTCACCGGCAACGTCTACGTCCTCACCAAGGAAGAAGGCGGCCGCCATACGCCGTTCTTCAAGGGCTATCGTCCCCAGTTCTACATCCGCACCACGGACGTTACCGGCGACATCACCCTTCCTGAGGGCACCGAAATGGTTATGCCTGGCGATAATATCAACATCACGGTGAAGTTGATCGCCCCTGTCGCTCTGGAAGAGAAGATGCGTTTCGCCATCCGCGAAGGCGGTAAGACCGTCGGCGCCGGCACGGTTGACAAGATCATCAAGTAACACCTTCCTGTGAACAGCCTTGCCCCGGGGTGGAAACCCCGCCCCGGGGTTGCTTTCAGGATAACAGGAAGAAAAGGAGGCGATCATGCCCCGTGAACTCGCAATTTTGGCCTGCACTGAGTGCAAGCGCCGTAACTATACAACCACGCGGAACAAGAAGACGCAGACAGAGCGCGTTGAGCTCATGAAGTTCTGCCCCTTCGAAAAGAAGCGTACGCTTCACCGCGAATCCAAGTAACGCGGTTCGCCGCATCCCATTTGCCATAGGGTGGTAGTTCAATGGCAGAGCAGCAGTCTCCAAAACTGCCTATGGGGGTTCGACTCCCTCCCACCCTGCCATAAATCAGCCGGACAGTACGCATCATGATTCAGAAAATCAGACAATTTATTGCGGACGTCGTGCTCGAGGGGAAGCGAATCACGTGGCCCGCACGCCGTGAGTTAGTCGATTCCACCCTCGTGGTGATCGTGTTCATTGTCTTGATGGCGCTTGTCATCATGGTGTGCGATGAGGCGATCCGGCGCGTGCTCACTTGGATTCTTGGTGGGCATCAAGCCTAACATTAAAGGACGCGCACAATGGCGGACATGCAGAAGCAGTGGTATGTGATCCAGACGCTTACGGGTCAGGAGCAGAAGGCGCAGCGTCAGATCGTCGCGCAGGCTCGCTCGGCCGGCATGTGCGATTTCTTTGATATTCCCGTCGAGGCTAAGAAGGGCGAAGTGCTCAATGATTTCAATGTGGTGGTTCCCACAGAGCGCGTTGCCGAAATCAAAGACGGGAAAAAGCGCGTGGTTACGCGCAAGCTGTGCCCTGGCTACGTTGTCATTCGCATGGCACTTTACGCCGATGAGGCTCATCGGCAAATTCACCAAGAGCTTTGGCAGTTCATTCAGTCCATTCCCGGGGTGATCGGGTTCCTTGGCGGCACCAGCACCAAGCCCCGCCCGATCACCGAGCAGGAAGCCGACAATCTTCTGCGC
>ERZ808286.1213-NODE-1213-length-13511-cov-20.606347_pt1 | contig 13511 bp, 5 predicted proteins | sample MGYA00521276_ERZ808286 | MGnify/ENA primary metagenome ERZ808286 (study PRJEB31516, sample SAMN03275607) | gut metagenome | biome: mammalia-associated habitat; material: feces | host: Papio cynocephalus | place: Kenya | collected 2012-08-01 ... | reverse complement strand
GACAAGCCCAGCAGCGTGTTCAATCCCGATACCTGCAGCGGCGTGGTGGCCGTCTACGGCGAAAACGGCGAGGAAAAGAGCCTTGCGCTCATGCCGCGTTCGTCGGACGAGTTGTGCCTGTCGTTCGACTGGCCCGAGGCGCTGACGAATGTCGCCTCCGGGACGGTCCTGACGTTCGTCTTCAAGACGCGCGGCGGAATCGCCGAGTCGGAGACGCAGGAGAACAGATTCGACGTTCTGCTGAAAGACGCGGAATAAGCGCGGAGGCGCAGCGCGGTGGATCCATGGGAATCCTGTCCGGGGACGAGGGGCAACCTTCGTCCCCGGTTTTTTGTATGCGGACACCTTCCCGGAGCCGCAAAGGTCACTGACTTCCCTATCAAAAGTCAGTGACTTTCGTGTCAAAGGTCACTGACTTTCGTGTCAAAGGTCAGTGACTTTCACATCAAAGGTCAGTGACTTACGCATCAAAGGTCAGTGACTTCCCTATCAAAGGTCAGTGACTTTTGTTTCGCAGGTGTGAAGTGTCCGCGCAAATTCCATAATACTAGGGGCATTTACACGGGCACTTCACAATAAGAAAATATTATTTCCTACCCTATTGCAATCCCGTCCGGCTTATGCTATAATAAATTTCGAAATGGGCAAACGGTCGAGAGAATACACCGCCTCGCGGTGGAACGTGCGGAACGCGCGCAGCGCGCGTTCGGGGGCGTCCGTTTGCGTCCAAGTACCCCCCCCCTATTCGCCGGGGACGCGGTAGCGGGCTTCTGCGCGGCGTTTCCGGGCCGCAGGGACTGCGGCCCCTACCATTGGGTTGGGGACGGGCCGCAGGGGCTGCGGTCCCTACCCATATTCGGCGCGGTTTCGGACGGAACCGCGGCGGATCGCTTTTCTCTTTTTCCATTAGTCTCTTCTCAACCAAGAGGTTCCGTTGGAATGCGTGGGGGTGTTCCAGCGGAAACACTGAACAAAAATCCCCAAAAACAACAAAAAGGAAACAAGAAACAATGAACATAAAATCAATGATTGCCGCGGCCGCCGTGGTCGCGTCTACCGTCGCCTCGGCCAGTATCTTCAACTGGACGATCACGGCCAATGAGGGGTCGACGCTCACGAAGGGCAGCATCACCTCCGGCACGCGCATAGACGGGAAAGAGACGGGTCTTCACGGCGGTCCTGAGTGGACGGCCAACGGCTCGTCTGTTTCGGGCACTCTCGAAGCCGGCGACTGGTCCTACAAGTATGGCGAGAACGGCAACTTGCAGGGTTACGCTGTTTGGGCGGGCGAGGAAAACAACGGCAAGTGGTTGGACGTCTCCAAATTCTCGTTCTATATCACGGGCGAGACCACAGCTGGAACCGAGAAGTCCGGCGGCACGGACATTCTGTGGTCCGATGTCCTCGCTGCGTGGAAAGACGGCAAGGCCTATTCCAAGGGCTTCTGGTATGGTGACAACACTGGCGCCCTCAGCGGCACGATTTCCATCACCCCGGAGCCGACGAGCGGGTTGATGCTGCTCCTGGGTGCGGGCATGCTCGCACTGCGCCGCAAGACCGTCCGCGCCTGATACGGACAAGAGGCGCGACCGGTTTTGCCGGCTGCGCCCGGTTTTTTTGGGACGCGCTTGCCCGGCGGAAAAGATATGGAAAGCGGGGGGCCGTCGGTTGATTCGCCGCTTGCAATAGGAAATAATAGCCGAATTAGAATCGGACGGACGGGATTTTGTCCGCGGCGTCCGGTTTGGAGGCGATGTTCTCGTCTTGGGAAAAAAAAGAAAGGATGACGGAGATGACGAAACGAGGTTTGCGCGGCCTGCCGCGCGGTAGGAGAGCGGATGGGGCGGTCCGGCCGGACGCAGAAGCGTGCGTGCGCGTTTGGACGAAGGGGCTTTGCGCCGTCCTTTTGGCCGGGGCATTGGGTTCGCCGGCCCGGGCGGACGACGTGACGCGCGACATTGTCGTCTACGGCAGTTCGCCGGCGGCGCTGTCCGCGGCGATCCAGGCCAAGCGGATGGGGGTTTCGTGCGTCATCGTCTCGCCCGAGACGCGCCTGGGCGGCTTGACGACGGGCGGTCTGGGCCAGACAGACATCGGCAACAAGCGCGCGTTCGGCGGCATTGCGCTGGAATTCTACAAGGCCGTGGCCGACCACTACCGGGTCGCGTCCAACTGGGTCTACGAAACCGCCGCGAACTACCGTCCGGACGGGCAGTGCGCGGATACGCACGGGGGCGAATCGATGTGGACGTTCGAGCCTTCGGCGGCGCTCAAGATCCTGGAGGGCTGGGTGCGGCGCGACGGGCTGGACGTCCGGCGCGGCGAATTCCTTGACCGCGGCGCGGCCGGCGTCGTGAAGGAGAAGGGGCGCATCGTGGCGTTCCGCACGCTTTCCGGCAACGTCTACCGGGGCAAGATGTTCGTCGACGCGACCTACGAGGGCGATTTGATGGCCGCGGCCGGGGTGTCGTATGCCGTCGGGCGCGAGGCGAACGCCGTCTACGGCGAGACGATCAACGGCATGGAGCGCCGTCTGGCCAAGGGCCATCAGATGAATCCGGGCGTTTCGGGGTACAACGTCCCCGGCGACCCGTCGAGCGGGATCCTGCCGGGCCTGGCGCCGGACGTCGCCACGCCCGACGGCGCGGGCGACAAGCGCGTGCAGGCGTACTGCTTCAGAATGTGCCTGACGGACGATCCGCGGAACCGGATTCCGTTCAAGAAGCCCGCCAACTACGACGAGCGCACCTATGAACTGCTCTTCCGCAACCTGGCCGTCCTCCCCAAGGACGAGGTCGCGGTCAAGGGCTGGAAGTACACGCCCTGGATCAACTCGCGCATGCCCAACCGCAAGACGGACACGAACAACTGTTCGGGCTTCTCGCTGGACTTCGTCGGCGGGAACTGGGACTGGCCGGAGGCGAGCTACGAAGAGCGCCGCGCCATCTTCCAGGCGCATCTCGACTATCAGCAGGGCCTCATGTGGACCTTGGCCAACCATCCGCGCGTGCCGGAAGGCATCCGCCGGTTCGTCGCGCTCTGGGGCACGTGCAAGGACGAGTTCGCGGACGGCCCGGGCGATGGGTGGCAGAGCCAGCTCTATGTGCGCGAGGCGCGCCGGATGGTCGGCGACTATGTCGTGACGGAACACGACATTCTCCGCAAGCGGAAGCCCGCGCGGCCCGTGGCGATGGGCGCCTACGGCATGGATTCGCACAACGTGCGGCGCTATGTAGACGCCAAGGGGGAAGTGCGCAACGAGGGGAATATCGAGGATTGGCGCCATGGCGGCAAGCCGTATGCGATCGACTATGGCGCGCTCGTCCCGAAAGAAGCGGAGTGTGCGAACCTGTTCGTGCCCGTGTGCCTCTCGGCTTCGCACATGGCGTTCGGGTCTATCCGCATGGAACCGGCGTTCTTTGCGCTGGGACAGGTCGCGGGAACGGCCGCCGCGCTGGCGATCGAACGGGACGTGCCCGTCCAGAAGGTGCCTTACGACGCGCTGCGCACGCGCCTGCTGGCCGACGGACAGGTTATCGGTCTGGACGGCAAATAGTCCGCGCGGACATAAAGAGACAAGGAGGTGTGCATGAAAAGGGTTAAGCTGAATCAGGTGGTTTTGGCGGGCGCACTCGCCGTATGGGCAGGCGCGGCGAGCGGGGCGGAGAACCCGTCCTGGACGTATCTGCCGGACGCGGGCGTTCTATCCAACAGCAGCTGGACGCTGAACGTGTCGGTTCGCGATGCCCGGCGGCGTACCTTGAATCTCGGAACCTCGGGGACGACCGGTTCCGCCTTTTGCAAAAAAGACGGCGCCGTCGTCGGTGCGGAAACGCTCGACCTGTCGCGTCCGATTCAAGACGCGCAGGGCCGGGCCTGGACAATCGAGCGAATCGGGAGTAGCGTCCTCAACGACACGGCTTCGCCCTTGAGGACGTTCATTGCGCCGCGCGAACTGCGCGAAATCGGCGCCCACAACTTCGACTATGAGCGGAGCGCGGGACTGAACATCACCTTCGACTGTCCGTATCTGGAAGGCGAAAAAGAATGGAACAACGCCTGGACGCTTCCCAACGGGTTTGTCGGCGGGTCGACATCGTCCCGGTTGCGGCTGTCCATCCCGAACTGCACTAAGCTGGATTCCTATTCCCTGAAATCCTTGGCGGAACCGGACGCAGGCGAACAATGGGATCTGGGCGGCGTCCGGGAGCTGGGCGGAACAGCCCTTTGCTGGATCCCCACGCCGGAATCCCTTCGGCTTCCCCGGCTCGAGAAGATGGCGAAGGGCGCCATCACCGGCGGACAGACGATCCGGAAGGTCCTGTCTCTCGGGGACGGATTCGACACGCTCGCGTTCGTCGGAGAGAAGGCGTGGAATCCGGATTTGTCGCATCCGATCGAGCGCGTCTTCCTCGGCTGCGCGCCCGGGTGCGTCTTCAAGCGGTATGCGTTGAATTCGACGGGGCTCCAGCGCGTGTGGCTGACGGGCGCCGTGCCGGTGTTCGACGCGGCGGAAGGGGAGCCGGTGTTCGGCAGCCGGGAGAATGACGGGGCCGATACCGAGCATGCGGCGGCGAATTCCATCGTGTTCTACGTGCCCAGCAACCGCGTCTGGCGGGCTGTCTGCGCGCAGGCGACGCCTTTGACGGAAGCGGAAACCGCCGCGTTCCGGGAGGCGCATCCCGATTGGGACGTCCCGTTCGGGGTCGTTGCGCCGGAGGTCTTTCGCACGAAGAATCCGCAGTACATCGGCTATGCGGACGAGGCCAAACTGCCGCGGTACATTCAGGTGACTACGTTCGCCCACCGCCGCTACGGCGACACGTGGACGGTCAAGGATACCGTCAAGCTCTCGTACACGGTGGACGGCGTGCCGGAAGAAAAGTCCATCCCTGTCGGAGCGGTTGCGGAAGTCCCCTACGGGGCTGAAATCACGCTGTCCGTGCAGACGGAGGACGGTTTGTCGCGGAAAGCCCCGACACCCGTCTGGGAAGGACGGTTGCCGGACGGGACGGTCCCCGCGCCGGGACGGGAGATCCGCTTCAACGCCACGGCGAGCGTGTCGCTGGCCGTCGGCTTCCCCGGGGAGTGGACGCTCGCACGGGATGCGGAGGAGCATGATAAGGGGACGGTCACGGACGGCTACTGGACCTGGCCTGTCACGATCGGCGCGGACGGCAGAAGCCTGACGCTCGCCAAGGCGGCCGACTCCGCAAACGCGGCGGTGAAGGCCAGCCTCGCGCAGGATGGCGAACTGAACTTGACGGGCCCGGTCTCCGATGCGGAAGGGAACTCCTGGGTCTTCTCGGCGTTTGTGGGGCAGACCTTTTCCGGGACGGCGCTGACGTCGTTCTATGCGCCCCGCACGCTGACTGGTCGTAGCTGGGGGCAGACGCTCAACAACCACTCGAACGGGAAGTTGCTTGTTTTCGACTGCCCGGACTACGCCCAGGATCTGTCGCGGCTATATGACTTCTCGTCTTCGTGGTCGCGGACGATCCTCAGACTGCCGAAGGTGACGAAGATCACAGGAGTGTGCGGCATGACTTTTGGTGATACGGATCTCGCGGACTGGGACCTGTCCGGGCTGAAGGAAGTGGGCGCAGGCGGCCTCGCCGCTTCGACCTCGGGGCCGGGTCCCCGGGGCGGGCTGGATCTCCCCAACGTCGAGACGCTGGGCGACCGGGCCTTCGCCAACTGGCGCCGCGTCACCTCCGCCGCACTGGGGACGAACGGTACCCTGAAGACGGTCGGTGCGTTCCTGTTCGCCGGAAACACGAACGCGCTGAGGAAGGTCGATTTCGGGCGCAGTTCGGCGTTCACGCTGAACGAAAAGGCGTTCTACACGGGCGCGAACGAGCAGGACATGCCCATTGCGCTGGACGAAATCTGGTTTTCGGGCGACGCGCCCGGCACGGCCGTACTGAATGCGCTGGTCGCGGGACGGACGGTTTCGTCCGGCACCGGCGGCGTCGCGGAGGATTTGAAGATATTCGCGCCGTTGGCGAAGCCGAGCTGGCGCCCCGTCACCACGCCGGTCCCGCGGGAACTCTACGCCGCGAAAAAGGCGCTCAAGCAGATGCTGGACGCGGAAGGCGGCCGGGAATACCGCGTCGTCGGCGTCTACCGGACAAAGAACGACGGCGTGGCGCGCGCCTGGCTCGTGCAGAATCCGTCGTTCGCGTACCGCAACGGCTTCGAGCTCCATTTCAGGTAGAAGGTGGCGACGGACGGAAGCGTCTTGACAAGGCATGGAATCATCGGTTATAATGGAGTCGAACATAAAATGCGAAAGGATTGTCGAATGAAGATGTCACCCTGGAAGTGCCTGGCGCTTGGGTTGCTCCTTCTGCTCGCGGCGTTTGGCGGTTGCCGCTATTGGAAGGCCTTCGCGCCCCGGGCAGGCTTGCAAATCGCCGCGGACGGGAGTTTCGAGAAAGACGGCCGGCCCGTCTATCTGATCGCCAACCTCATCTACGGGACCCCCACGACGAACGCGTATGCGGATCTTCCGCCCGGGATGAAGATTCCGCCGGGTTCGGAGTGGATCTACTGCCAGCCGCCGGCGCGTACCCAGTTCGATCGGCTCGGCTTCAACGCGACCGGCGGCGAAACGTCGACGACCTGGATGCGCAAGTACCGTCCGGAGAAGTCGTACTGGCAGGCGGGCAGCGAGGTGGACTGGAAGGGAATCGCGCCCGGGTACTACAACAACGGACTGCCCGTCTATGTCGATTTCACCTGTTCGGACTGGACGCACGGCGCGTTGCGGCCGGAACCCGGGCGGTTGCCGTCGCCGGACGCGTTTTCGGCCGGGAATTGCCATTTCATGCCCTACTCCGTCGTGACGGAAGAAGGATGGCGGCTCTACAGGGAGATGTTCCAGAGCGGCGCGAGAGAATTGCTGGCCAATGGCGTGCGGCCGTTCGTCTATGAACTCTTCAACGAACCGACCTACGAAGATACGGCGCCCAAGGCGCGCGAGGCCCTCGCGAAGGAACTCGCCAAACTTCCGTCCGCTGCTCCGTCCGCCGCGGCGAAAGTCGAGACGATGAAATTCCACGAGCGGGCGTTTGCGCGCGCCATCCGGCAGGGGAAGGCGGCGTTGCGGGAAATCGACCCCGAAGCGCGCACCTGCTTCCAGCCCCTCGGCAATACGCTCGACAAGATCGATCCGCTTTTGGCCAACGAGACGACGGACGTCGTGGTGACGCCCACGGGCGGGGGAGATCCGTTCGACGTGCTCGTCTCCCTGGCTGTCGCCGGGAAGCGTCCCCTCGTGGACGGGGAAGCCTACATGGGCAACACGCGCGCGTCGCACCGCCACCGGATCCTCTTGGAATATGCGCGCGGCCTGAACGGGACCTATTATTTCAAGATGGACCGTCCGGCGGCTTGGAATCCCGTCTGGAAGGGCCCCGACGGCGTGCGCCGCGAGGCGGAGGACTTTCCGTACCGCGCCCTGAATCCGCTGGCGTGTCCGCCGGAGGCGTTCAAGGGCATCCAGGACGCGGCGCACGACATCGCGGCGGTCAACGATCTTTTCACGCCGCGGGACCGGGGCGTGCCGGCGCGCGTCGCGCTTTTGTATTCCCAGCCGACCCTGCGTCTGGCGCGTGCCTTGGGACGGGCCAACGGCTATTATGCGCGCGAGGCGGCGATGGCTCTGCTGGCGGCGCGCCTGCCGGTCAAGGTCCTGTTCGAGGAGCAGTTGGACAAGGAACATCTCGAGGGGGTGCGGATGATCGTCGCCGCCGGCGTGGACGCCACGCTCCTGGAGACGAATGCGCGGCTTAGGAAGTGGATCGCGCAAGGCGGCACGCTCGTCACGGTCGCCAATCTGCCGAATCTGACGGAGTGGGGCGAACCTTCGCCCACGGCGTTTTTGAAGCCGCAGACGGAGACGATCGGGAAGGGACGCCATATCCACCTCGCCCAGCGCCCCTCGACGCGCGACGCGGTCCGGACCTATCGCGAACTGGCCGCGGCGGTGGGCGTGCGGCCCTCCTGCCTCATCACGGATGTGCGCACGGGCGAGGAGGTTCCCGGCGTGGAATGCGCGGCGGCGCGCAGGGGGAAAGCGGAAGGCTTCATCCTGGTCAACAACGACTTGGCGCCGCGGGCCGTCCGGCTGCGTCCGCAGGCGGTGGGCGCGGGACGCTCCGACTGGATTGACGTGACGACGGGGCTGCGTCTCGCCCGCACGGACGAGGGGGACATCCTGGTGCGGCTTCTGCCCAACGTGCCGGTCGTCATCCGCGCGGCGGACGGACCGGCGGCGACCGTCTCCGAGACGCCCGAGGCCTTTTTCGCCGGCCTGTCGGACTGGTTCGCGAGCCATCGCCTGGCGATTTCCACTGACGCCTATTACGTGCCGCCGGCCGATGCCGTGTGCGTGGATCTGCGCGCGGCCGCCAACGGGAAGCTGGAGGATCGCTTCGGCGCGATGCCGTGGGGACGGAAAGTTTGCGAGGGCGTGCCGTTCGACTTCATCCGCATCGACCAGAACGGGGAGAAGTCCGGCGTGTTCCTCAAGAAGAACGAGCCGGTTTCCGTAGCCGTGCAGGGCCGCGTGCAGGCGCTGTACGTCCTCTTCGACGCGCCCGAAAACGCGAAAGGTCCGCTCTTCGCCGGCCGGCTGGAGGCGGAGAAGGGGAGTCCGGTCCCGTTCGGGTTCGCCGCGCCCGCGGCGTTCGAGCGGACGGGGTGGCGCAATATGGACGGACGCCCCCTCTATCTCGTCCAATGGACGAATCCACAGCCGGAAAAGACGTTCAACCAGCTCTGTCTCGAAGCGCGTCAGGACGGCATTTCGATCGCCGCGGTGACGATTCAGCGTCCCGATTCGAATCGCTACGCCGTGCCGTTCGTCCCCTCGGCGGTGAAGTGCGGCGCGTGGGGCCGCGTTTCGCCCGCCCTGCAGGACGGCATGCTGAATCTGCGCGTTTCGGACGAGACCACCGATTGGTCGGGGTGCACGCTGACGCTCGCGCGCCCCATCCCGCTGGCCGCGGGAGACGTGGCGGGACGGAGCCTCGTTTTCGAGCTCAATCTCGGGGCGACCCCCTCCGGTCCGGCGTTCCAGCCGGCGCAGATTCCCCAGATCTCCGTCACATACAAGAAGAAGAACGGCGAGATCGTGAACGGATCTTACGTCTGGGACGGCTTCTTCCCGGTTCCGCCCCAGAAGGTGGACGCCGATCCCCGCACCTGGCAGGAGGCGCGGATACCTCTCCGCCGCCTGGCGGGCGAAGATGCGCGCGAGATCCTGAAAATCACCGTCCAATTCAAGATATTCGAGTCGCAACGCGCCGGGCTTCTTTTCCGCGGCATGCGGCTCGAGTAGCGGCGGGTTGAAACGCCAGAAAAGTTTTGATATAATCAAAGACATATTGTCGAAACAAATGAATGCAAGGAGTGATTGGAGAATGACAAAGATGAGACAGTGGGGCGTTTGTGCGACACTTGCGCTTCTGGCGGGTGGCGCGTTCGCCGCGCCGGAATGGGAGGACCCGGCCGTGAATTCCATCAACCGCCTGCCCGCGCGCACCTATTCGATGCCGCTTGCGGAAGAATCGGACGCGTTGACCGCGGCGCTCGAGCCGGCGACGCCCTGGAAGAAACTCTTGAACGGCGACTGGAAGATTTCCTGGGCGGGCAATCCCGAACTGCGCGTGAAGGATTTCTGGAAGGTCGGCTTCGACGATTCAGCCTGGGAGACGATCGACGTGCCGAGCTGCGTGGAGACGCGCGGTTTCGGCTCCCCCGGCTACACCAACATCCGCTACCCCCACAAGGACCGCAGCAACCCGAAGAACGCGGATTTCGCGCGGATACTCGACCGCCAGTCGGGCAAGCCGGACTACAATCCCGTCTCCAGCTACCGCACGACCTTCGAGGTGCCCGAAAACTGGACGGGTCGCGACATCATCCTGCGCTTCGACGGCGTGTATTCCGCCTATTACGTGTGGGTGAACGGCGAGAAGGCGGGGTATGCCGAAGACTCCAAGCTCCCGAGCGAGTTTGACATCACCGCCTTGGTGAAGCCCGGGCGCAACCTGCTGGCGGTTGAAGTCTACCGCTGGTGCGACGGCAGCTATCTCGAAGACCAGGACATGTTCCGCTTCTCGGGCATCTTCCGCGACGTGTCGATCTGGGCGAAACCGAAGGACGGCATCTGGGACTTCGAGGTGCGCACGACGCTGACGGACGATTTGAAGACCGCGGCACTTGCGCTCGCGGGCATTCCGGGGGCGTGGTCCGCCACGCTCTACGACGCGGCGAAGAATCCCGTGGCCCGGCTTTCGGACGGCTCGGCGTCGGCGGTGCTGTCCAATCCGTCCGTCTGGTCGGCGGAGAACCCCTATCTCTATACGCTGGTCGTCCGCAAGGGCGACGACATTCGCATGAAGCGCGTCGGATTCAAGAGCCAGAAGGTCGCGGGCAACGCGTTCGTCCTGAACGGAAAGAAGATCAAGCTCAAGGGCGTGAACCGGCACGAGGCGGACCCGGCCGACGGGCGGACGGTTTCGCTCGAGACGATGGTCAAGGACGTGGAGCTCATGAAGCGCCACAACATCAACACGGTGCGCATGGGGCATTATCCGAACGATTATCGCTGGTACGATTTGTGCGACCGCTACGGACTCTATCTCGTCGCCGAGGCGAACGTGGAGGGTCACGAGCCGGCGTACGGCGAAAACGGCCTCGGGCGCATCCCGGAATGGAAGAAGTCCATTGTCGAGCGGAACGAACGCAATGTCGTCTTCTACCGCAACAATCCGTCCGTCACACTGTGGTCGCTCGGCAACGAAACCGGTCACGGAAACAACTTCCGCGCGGCGATTTCCGCCATCCGCGCGCTGGATCCGTCGCGTCCGATCCACTGGGAGCGCGGCAATATCGACGCGGACGTGGATTCGTGCATGTACCCCTCCGTCGAGTGGGTGGTCGCGCGCGGAAAACTGGGCGATCTGCCGCGGGAGAGTCCGGAGACAATCAAGATCTGGCCCACGGAGGACCAAAGCCCGGGCAAGCCCGCCTTTTTGTGCGAATACGCCCACGCCATGGGCAACGCGGTGGGCAATCTCGCGGAATACTGGGAGGCCATCTACAGCCATGACGCGCTCATGGGCGGCTGCATCTGGGACTGGGTGGACCAGGCGCTTTGGAAGGAGACGGGGCGGGTCGACCCCAAGACGGGCAAGCCCGAACGCTTTTTCGCCTATGGCGGCGACTGGGACGAGCAGCCCAACGACGGACCCTTCTGCTGCAACGGTCTGGTAATGCCGACCCGGGAAGTGTCCGCCAAGCTCGTGGAAGTCGCCCACGTCTACCGCAACCTCATCGTGCGGAAAGAGTCCGACGGCACGCTTTCGCTCGAAAACCGCTTCGGGTTCACGTCCGCGGACGCTTTTGACGGCGAATGGGAGCTTGTGGCGAATGGCCAGACCGTCGCGCGCGGCGCTTTCGCGGTGCCGGCGGTGGCGCCGCTATCCCGCGGGGTTCTGCCCTGGCCGGCGATCGACCGCGCGGCGACCCCGGAGGGAGCGGAATGTTTCGTGAACTTCGTCTTCAAGACGCGCACGGCGACGGATCTCGTGCCGGCCGGGTGGGTGGTCTCGCGCACGCAGATCGAGGCGGGCGGCGCATGGCGTTTCGACCAGGCCGCTCCGGAGGCGGGAGTCTCCGCGGACGGCGTGAAGATCGTGGAAGATATCCGCACGGTGACGGTGCAGGCCGGCCCCACGAAGGCCGTCTTCTGCCGCAAGACGGGCACGCTTGCCGCGCTCGAGATGAAAGGCCGGACGATTCTGAAGGACGCCGCGCCGGGTTTGGCGGCGGGACCGCGCCTCACGTGCCTGCGCGCTTTCACGGACAACGACGCCTGGATGCGCGAAGGCTTCTTCGATTCGGGGCTCACCCAGTTGCGCTACCATCCCGGACCGATCGCCGTGGAGGGCAACACGGTCAAGACATCCGTCAAGGTGACGGGATCGAAGTCCGCCGGCTTCCGGCACGAGACGGTCTGGCGTTTCGCCGCGGACGGGTCGGTCGTCCTCGCGAACACGGTGGCGCCGTTCGGGACGTTCCCGCCGGCGATTCCGCGTCTGGGCTTGACGTGGATTCTCGACAAGGGGCTGGAGGCGGTCGCCTACTACGGGCGCGGACCGTACGAGAACTACGTCGACCGGCGCACGGGCAGTCCGCTGGGCGAATGGCGCACGACGGTGGAGGGGCTCGCCGAGCCGTATGTGCGCCCGCAGGACAACGGCTGCCGCACGGATGTGCGGTGGGTGTCGTTCGCCGATCCGGACGGCGCCGGCGTGAAGTTCGCCGCCTCGCGGCCGCTTTTCGTGCAGGCTTCGCGCTACGCGGCGGAGGATCTGGAGTTCTCGCGCCACCGCAACGGACAGCAGCGTTTCCGTTCGCCGCCTGTGCCGCGGGATGGAATCTACGTCAATCTCGATGTGCTGCAGACGGGCTTGGGCGGCGGAAGCTGCGGCCCCGGACCGCTCGAGAAGTATACGATCAAGCTCCCGCAGACGGTTACCTGGCGCGTGCGCCTCGAGCCGCTCTGAGGTCCTCGCCCCCGCCCCGCTTGGAGGCAGAAGGGACAGGGGGTGGTGGGGCAATTAACCGTATAGAGAATGGGGAGGGGGTAGAATATCTCACGCGGAGACGCAGAGAACGCAGTCGCGGCGTCCGCACGCTTCTCCAGGATGCAGGCAGAATATCTCACGCGGAGACGCAGAGAACGCAGAGAGGGGGGTGTCAATATTAACCGTGTAGAAAATGTAGAAGATGTAGAATGGGGGTAGTAGGATTTGGGGGTACTCTCTGCGTGGCTCTGCGTATCTCTGCGTGAGGAATAAACTCGGAGGTGGAATAAACTCCGAGGAGCAACAAAGGGCTTCGCTAACGCTTCGCCTGAACGCTATGCACGTTCCGCTCACGAATAATGGCGAACAGCTTTTTAGATAGACTGTTTCGCGGTCTGGTTGGTGCAACGGGCCGCAGGGGACTGCGGCCCCTACCATTATGGAGGTTGGGGCGGCTCGTGCGAAGCGCGTGGCGAAACGTTGGGGGGGGGGGCCGCCCATGTCAGCGCGATGGCCTTGGGGGCGGCTCGTGCGAAGCGCGTGGCGGGATGTTAGGGAAGCCTTTGTCGTCCCTCGGAGTTTATTAACCGTGTAGAGAATGAAGAGAGGTCTGGGCGGCCGAGTTGTCCTACGCGTCCTATATGTTCTACTCGTCCCAGTTGTCCCGTGCCGTCCCGGGAGTAGGACGCGTGACCTGTTCTACTGGGTTGAAATAGCTTATTTTCTATATCTCCAAAGGGGGTGTGTTTTGGCTTCGAACACCCCACCCTCATGCGGTTTGAAATTCGCCTGGGCTAACATTCGCGCTAACTTGCAGTTTTTGCACGAATTTATTCAAAAACATCACTTATCGACCCTCCACAGGGGGTGCCCCGAAAAAGGGTCTCCGCATGAGGTCCAAAAACATGC
>ERZ808286.1211-NODE-1211-length-13531-cov-5.713713_pt1 | contig 13531 bp, 15 predicted proteins | sample MGYA00521276_ERZ808286 | MGnify/ENA primary metagenome ERZ808286 (study PRJEB31516, sample SAMN03275607) | gut metagenome | biome: mammalia-associated habitat; material: feces | host: Papio cynocephalus | place: Kenya | collected 2012-08-01 ... | reverse complement strand
TCTTTCCAAGGAAAAAGCCGAATGCTCACGTTCACGCGTGGGCTTTTTCCGTAGACATTTGGAAAGATAAGGTCGTCCAGTTTAATCCTTTAGAAACCAAATATTCAACAAACGAGAAAAGTTCACGCTTTGTTTGTGTCTATACGCAAACAATAATCATGGAGTAACCCGAAAAGCCACAAGTGAGTAGGGAAAAGCAAATTAAATCGTAATATTATGGGACTATTTAGAAGTTTATTTGTGCGGACAAAGGAAGATATTGACCGCGAAATCGCGAGTATCAACAACGATACTGCACGTTGGCAAGTCTGTTTAGGGAACTATCGCAACAACAAAGATACTGCCAATGCCAATACTGCAAAGGCGCATATCGCACAAAATAAAGCACGAATTGCATCGTTAAAGGCGCAACGCAGAACTGCACCAAACAAATAGAATAAAAATGTTAATTATAAGTTAGTTATAGTATTATGAAAAAAATCTTTTTACACACACAATGGCAGATTGTGACTGTTGTATGTCTTTTACCCTGTGTAGCAATAGCACAGACCCGAAAAACACAAGTAAAAGAACAAACATTCACCAAGTGGTTTCCAAATGTAGAACTTAGTGATGATGTTACATTAAGAACCAACATATACTATGATGCTGATGATAATGAGGTGCGGCATGGAGCAGCAAACATTAAACATTCCAGAGATATAAAGTACAACGGAGTAGTCGGTAAGTTAGGTTACACCGCATCGGGTAATTATGTAGGTGGAGTGCTGAATGGAGCGGTAAATATCTTAATGCTGGAGTCATTCAGTCGCCCAAAATCCGTTTCGTTTACCACCTCTTTAGTGGCTAATTACGCCAATGGTATACCAACCGGCATATGGAAAATAGAAGAGGTCGCAGCTATGGGTACACGAAAAGAAACCTATTCTTTGGTAATTACTTATGGTGCGAACGGAGTTATACGAACACTCAAGTCATCCAATGGCAATCGGGATATTGTTTTTAATGCAGATAGTACTTTTTCGGGAACCTATAAGGGTGAAAAATATGTACACAACATCCTCGTGTCGAAATCCAGACGTATCAACGGTAATCATACCGAATTGGACGATGATGCAAAAAAGATATTGGATGCTTACAATAATGGTGAAATCACAAAGGACGATTTAATTAACTACGGTTATTTGATGATGTCCGCAGGCAATGATTTGTCGGATGATTTATATGCATCTTCTGATTCCTACCTTGATGATATTGGTTTAGGTATGTTCAAAAATAAATATCGATATAGAGAACTATGTCCAGAAGTGTACTATATCCCCCGCGAATTGGCGCGTGTGAAATTGACACCTACAGCCAATGTGCTTGAGATACTGCAACAACCGGATTATCAAAAAAAGAATATCCGTTCATGGGAAGATGTCGTAGAATACGATGTGTCCAATAATTATGTAGAGGATTTGGCACATTATGGACGATATTATTTTGACAACTCTACTCAAGATACTATTTTGCAATACATCAATTCTATTATTGCCAATATAGAGCATAGAGAACAATTGCTATCCGTACTGAGAGAGAAAAAAGACTCTGTTAATGCCTTATCGGAACAATATAGTTATCTGCGCGATGAGCAACAGACATTCCAAAAAGTATATGATGCAGTTCAGTGGAATGAAACTCCTGATACTACCACTATCAAAAATACCATACAAATAGCCGATGTGGTATTGGATATCTGTCATACAACTACGAAATTCTATACCGATGTTACCGCCTATCTGCAGAAGGTAAAAGAGGCTTCACCGCAGATGTATCAGTTCTATTCTAAAAAGTTTGCTGCTTATAACGATACCTGCAAGAATTGTACTACGATGAATGATTTTACCGATTATCGTTCTCGTATTCAATCATATAGGACGGAATTTGATGCGTTCAAAGATGTTATTTCGTTGCTGCAAACTATGGGGGATAACCAAACGGCAATAGATGCTTATTCCAAGAACAAAGTTGTGGCGGATGTAGTCAAACTCTATAAGCAAATGGAGGAAAACAATGCGCCAGAAATGGATGATAATGTATTTGTTATGCAAAAAAATGTGGCAAACTTTGTCAACCTGCAAAAGCAATTTCTGGATATCATCCATTCGCGCATAACAATTGTAGAAAACGATGCTAAAATTGCCAAATTAGCGGGGAAAACTTATGCCGATGTACTTAAAGCATACGATGCCGTTCGCAAGCAACAGGACATTTCCGTTTCACTTCCTCTTTCTGAAAGTTTCTCCCGCTTGCAGAATATCTTGACAATGCAGGCAGATTGTGAATTGTTTATAACAGAAAGGGCAAAAATATACAATCTGGATACGGAGATTGAAGAGGCAGGAAAAGAATACAAGAATATATCCAAAGTTTATACCACCTACATAAAAAGAGCAGATATGGCATGGTCAAAAGATGTATCTATAGAAAAACTTCGTTCTATTCAAGACACTCAGCATATATTCCTAAAGGTTCTGCAAAGTTCCAATGTAAGCGAAAAAGACGCAGCAATCAAAAATACCAAAGACAAGGGTATTGACAACGTTCTGAAAATCATAAACTAATTTGCTCAAAACAATGGATTCTCTTTACAACGAAAAAATGGAGGCTCTCATCAGTGCAGCATTGATGGACGGAGTGTTAACTGAAAAGGAGAAACAAGTCCTTTTCAAGAAAGCCCAAGAGCAAGGCATTGACTTGGACGAGTTCGAGATGGTCTTGGATGCCTGTCTTGTAGAACTCCAAAGGAAAGAACAAGAAATGGCAGAGAAGAAAGCAGCAGAGAAATCGGCTGCTCCCAAGTCACAACGGGCAACAGATGTGCGCAAATGTCCTAAGTGCGGCTGTGTAGTACCCGCTTTTGCGGAAAACTGTCCGGACTGCGGACATCATTTCTCAAGTTTCGAGACTACAGCGGCAGCCAAAGAACTTGAAGCGAAAATAAACCAAGTGTATGCGGAAGCAGAAGAGCAAAAGAATGTGTTGCTTGAAGAACGTCTGCGGATAAGCCGGCAAGTGGAAGACGCACGCAAGGAGATACTGAAGAAATACGGTGCACGTGAGGAGGAAATTACGGCACAATATCAATCGAAGGACTCCAACGAATTTTTCTCGTATATTGCAGACAATATCAAGGAATCCTACAGAAAGAGCAAGAATCAAAAGGCAATGGATGCCGAATTAGAAAGAGTATCTATGCCATTGACAACTATTGATAAACAAATCAAAGAAATTGATAGTAAAGTTTCGGATAGAATAGAGGCTGTAGTAATGGCATTCCCGATTCCTACGAGCAAGGCGGACTTGTTTGAATTTCTAACCTCTATGAAGGCGAGAGGATTCCGAGAAAAATATAAAGAGGCACTGAACAAAGCGGAGGCATTATTTGCCTCCGACCCGTTGTTCGCAAAATTCATTCAGGAACGGAAAGATGCCATTACTGCAATAGATGCCAAACTAAGCCAATTAGAATCACAATTGAGCAAACAAGAGAAAAAATACCAAAGTGTTCTCTGGTGGAAAAAAGCAGCACCTTGGATTACAATTGGCACAAGTTTGTCTGTCATTGTTGCGGAGATTATTCTATTTAGCGTAGGTTTAGACTGGGCTTGGTGGGGAACATTACTGATAAACATACCTATTGTAGCAGTAATAGGAGGTTTATGTTTTATTCTACTTGAACATTTCGACGACGAAAAATGCTCGTCCGAGAAACATCCATTGCAATTGGCAATAAGTAAAACGAAGAACGATATCAACAAAGCGCAGCAAGAGCGCAAAGAACTAATCTAAATCATGGGACTGTTTTTTCATAAAAAAGAGGGCGGTATGATGGATGCCCTCCGATGTGACGAGAAAGGTTTCGTCATCTGGAAATGGCGACCGCAAGGACAAAAGGCAAAATCCACCCGCAAGGAAAATGCCATTCGTTATGGCAGTAGTCTTACCGTGCGACCGGGGCAAGCAGCAATCTTTCTCTATCAGAACCAAAACGGTGCGTACGATGTTATCAAAGGTCCGTATAGCGGAACGGTAGAGACAGAGAACTTACCCGTATTGGCTTCGCTGACAAGTCTGGTTTTCAACGGTGGCAGTCCGATGCCTGCCGAGTTGTACTACATCAATCAGGAAAAGAACTTGGAAATACCTTTCCTTGTCCCGTTTTTCCGTGTCGTGCCAGCCGAAAAGGAGTTTCGGGCGTGTGATATACGTGTCGCCATCAAAGGTTCGTTAGTGTTTGAGTTACCAACACAGCCCGAATTTATCAAATATCTGTTTGAGGCATGGGGTGGAGCAGACACCACGCTGGACGAATTGGACGAGAAACTGAAAGAACTCATCATTCAGGAAACCAAACAGATTATGGCAAATGCGCCAAAAGACACGGGTATTTTTATTATGCACTTCAATTCGCTGATAGGTGAAATCGGCAAGTATATACTTGCCCGCGTGCAGCAACGCATTGCCAACCGTTTTGGCGTTATTGCCACCGATGTGCTTATCTCCGACATCCGTTACGACGAAGACTCCGAGGGCTATCAACGCCTCAAAGAGATTACGGAAGACCAGACGCATAAGTTCAACTTGGAGAACGAGAAGAATGCCCTGCTGGCATACCAAATCCAGCGCGAATCTATGCGTGTGGATGCTGATGTGCGTAATGCGACTGTCAAAGCAACGGCACAAATGCAATTCGAACACCAAGAGGATATACTCAGCCGAATGCGCGAGGAGGGGCAATTTGCACAGCACGAGCAGACCCAATCGGCAGCCATGCAAGCCAACCTTGGCAGCCAATCGGCATATATTAATGCGCATGCGCTCAATCGTCAGGCGGAAGTTATGCAAACAGGATTGGAAAATATGGGACAAATGGGCAGTATGAATCTCGGTGGCGGCGACGGGCATATGAACCCGGCAGGTATGATGACGGGCATGATGATGGGTACTGCCGTTGCCGGTCAGATGGGCAATATGATGCAACAGATGGGCAATACCCTCAATCAGAATATGGCACCCGCAGGACAAGCAGGAATGCCTACACCACCGCCTCTGCCAACGGCTCAAGCCGTACAGTACTATGTGGTCATCAACGGGCAACAATTCGGTCCGTGCGATTTGAATGTCCTGCAACAATTAGTGCAAAACGGGCAAATCAACGCACAGACGATGGCATGGACGGCAGGAATGGCTGCGTGGGCACCCATAGCGTCTATTCTGCAATTGACTGGTTTGTTTACTCCGCAATCTACTCCGACACCTCCACCATTACCCTAAAATGAATGAATTATGAAACCAATGGATTATAATACGCTTGACCAAATAGCAAAATCGAACCTTTCTGAAGCATTGACACAGCAAACCCTTCAGAATATACAACACGTGCAAATCCCTGCACAGCAAGGCTATTTGCCCAAACCGGTAGTATTGCCTATTATGGAGAATATCCTGCAACGGCAGGAAGCGGCGCGAACCGCCACCCCACCGCAGGTACCGCAAACGGCACAATACTATCTTGCAATAGAGGACAACGCCAAAGGTCCTTTCACCGGTGCGCAAGTGCGTGATTTCCTGCAACAAGGGATTATCTCCGACCGAACCTTGTGCTGGAAAGAGGGCTTGTCCGGCTGGGTGCATATCTGTGATACCGAAGAATTAACCCGCTAATCCGTATGTTATGATAGACGATAATTTCTTGGAACAGATGATGAAGTTGGGTATCGGTATGAGCGTCATTCGCCAAATGCCGAATATGATGGAGGGCTGTATGCCGCAACTCTCCAAACCGCAAACCGCTACCCCGCCGCCGTTGCAAAAGACGGAGGCGCTTACCTATATCGCCGTAAACGGGCGACAAGTCGGACCTTTGAACGATTCTGAACTAAAAACGTTGATAGCCAACGGCATACTCATTGACGATACTTTGGTTTGGACACCCCAACTGACGCAGTGGACACCCGCCCGCAATGTACCGAACATTCAGAAACTGATATTACTATCCTCATCGGCAGGAAACACACTCCCCGCCACACCCGATGTAAACCAGCAAACAAAAGAAGCCGTAGTCAATGCCATGGCATCATTGGGGTATAAAGATGCCGCAACCCGAAAGAGGATAGATTCTGTTTTGAGTGCAAACCCCAATATCTCAATAGAAGATGCAATAAAAGAAGTGTTGAAACAATTATAAATTCATACGTATATGAAAGTAAATATCATAAAGTTGATTTTATCCCTTTGTATCGCCGCCTTGTTGGGCGTCATCTGTTATTATATCGCCCCCGCAGTGGACTATCGCCAATGGATATCATTGGCTACTACGTTCGTAACACTTGGTGTTTCGTTGGCATTGTCAATGGGAGTGGATTATAAGTGTGGAAAGCGGAATATCAATATCAAATTGATAGCGTGGTTAGATGCTTTGTTTGTGCTGACAAGCAACTTTGTATTCAGTTTCTTCTGCTATCCGGTTGTGCTTTACGTGGCAATCAACGCCATTCTTGCTGTCATCGGTGTACTCGTAGTGTTCTCTCTTTACAAACCGAAAGAGCAGAACCATGATGCTCAAAAAGAATAATCACTTTCCAATAAAATACTATGGAACTATTCAATAAAATTTCAAAAGCCGCAACCGAGAGTGGCGAAAAACTATCCAAGTTTACAATTGAAAGCAGTGCCAAATTGAAAGAGCAAGTTGGACAAATCGACCAACACGCTATTATTCAAAAGGCAGTGGAAGTTGAGTACGACAAAGTGGAGAAAGCCATAGCCATTTCCGCCCGTTTTGTAAAATCACTGAAAGCATTGATACCGTCTGTAGATGTGCTTCGGGACGCTGCTGCCAACTACAAAGTATCGGAAAGCGAAGATAGAGATGCGGAATACATCGGCTATCTCAAGACGCATTTGGATGCCAAGTATCTGCTGGAGACACTTACACCCGTTGCTGATTCTATCCCCGGCGGTGGCATCATTATCAGCGTATTGGAGATATTGGTAAAGGAGTAGTATCCCGGAGACAACGAAGAATTTAACAACAGAATAACCAATACAAATACGCACAGCATTATGCCTTACAAATTTTCAGCCAGCCATATCACAGGTGGCAATGTGGTTTTTCCAGACAAGTTGGAAATAGACGACGAGAAAGTCACGTTCTACAAAGCCCGCCTCATCGGCTATGCTGCTACGGTTATCCAGCGCAGCAGCATCGGCAGTGTCTCGCTCAAAGCGGGACTGCTCTTTGCCGACATCATCATCGAGACCAACGGCTTCACCCGCTCCGATGCCAAACAGATACAGCAACTCCTCACCAAGTAGTCAGTAGATATTTTTTCGCCACATAACCCCTATCTGTTCACCGCCACCGAAGACATCACCCTTGAGGCGCAGTACACACAGTCCCCCGCCACAGCCGTGAATAGCGTACCCGCCGATAACACCACCACCGTCCGCAAAGTCTTCCGCAACGGACAAGTCCTTATCCTCCGCGACGGCAAAACCTACACCACCACCGGCGTAGAAGTGAAGTAAAAGACCTCTCCAAAGGAGACGCACTATACAATCAGAGGCTGCCTGACAAGTGTAGGCAGCCTCTTTTCAATGTCGTTTTTCCGTAAAATTATATAGTATGGTCGGGGACGCGGATGCCCCGTCCGCGGTCAAGTCGGCAGACTTGTTTGTTTTTCGATGTTTCTTAGACTTATTAGACACCCTCCGATTGTGATTTGCCAAATGTTATTTTATTTGCACATCCCGCTGAAAAGCAGTACTTTTGTAGCAAAATTGTGATAGGGCATATATAGCAATGGACATACATAAACTTCTTTCCCAAGGTGAACGTGTTACCTTAGAGTGTAAAAAAGCAACGAAAGGTGTATTACGGCTATCAAAAAACGACCTTCTCTGACAAGGGAAAAATTGGCAAACGAAATAGGAGTCTCACTTGCAACATTAAAAAGAGAAATAACAACCCTGCGCAAAAATGGTTATATATACCGTGCCGGCAGCAATAAAAGGGGGCAATGGACGTATCTGAATCATTCCTTGTGATAGTGCGGTTTCAATCGACTCTCCTTCCTGCCATACTTTAACAAACTATTGATACTAATATGAACACTTTAATCATATATGCCGGCCAATACGGCACAACGAAGCGATATGCAGAAAAATTTGCAGAAATGACGCATCTTCCGGTTAGCAGTTATGAAAACATAAAAACCTTAACTGATTATGAGCGGATAATCTATTTTGGTGCTTTATATGCAGGTGGCATCAAAGGGTTAAAGAATACCGTTAAAAAATTGTCTCCAAACACAAAGTTGGTTATCGTGACAGTGGGAATAGCGGATGTATGCAACAAAGAGAATATAAGCAACATCAGACATTCCATAAGAGAGCAAGTGCCGGAGCATTTGCTGGAAACCTCTTCCTTGCTCCATTTAAGAGGTAGTATAGATTACAGCAAATTGAATTTCCTGCACAAGACTATGATGAAAATGTTATATCGTTCTCTTAAAAACAAACCGGTCGAAAGCCTTACGCAAGAAGATAAGGAACTGATAGAAACCTATAACAAAAAAGTGGATTTTGTTGATTACGATTCGCTAAAACAAATTCTTGCGGTCCTGTAAACGCAGTCCAACGCAGAAAACTCCCTCCCAATGCCCCGCCGGCAAACTATAAAGCAAACAAATGAACAAACAAATTGGAAATAGAGGAGATGTTTTTATGAATGGGATAATCCTGTATCAATCGAAATATGGTGCTACAAAAAGATACACCGATTGGCTCTCTGAAGAAACAGGGTTTCAGTGTATAGAAACAAGAAAAGCGGATATCAACAAAATTATTGCCTATGACATCATTATCTTAGGCGGAGGGATATATGCTTCCGGTATTGCCGGACTGTCGTTTCTAAAAAAGAATATCCATCTGTTGGCGGGTAAAAAGATTATTGTTTTTTGTTGTGGCGCATCTCCCTATGAAGAAAATGCATTTCAACTAATCAGGGAACATAATTTGAAAGACAACTTGTCTGATCTTCCTCTCTTTTACTGCCGTGGAACGTGGAATATGGATACCATGTCTTTCAGGGACAGAACATTATGCACTTTACTCAGAAAAGCGGTTGCAAAGAAAGATCCGTCCGACTACGAAATATGGGAAAAAGCGTTGATGGCAGCCGGGGACGATAAATGCGATTGGACTGATAAGAAATACATTGAACCGATACTTGAATACATCAAACGCTAAAATTATACCCGATGGTCAGGGACGCGGGTGCCCCGTGTAGTCCCTATGAGTCCCATGGACGAAATGGAGTGTTTCTCTCGTCCGCAGTTTTCAGGAGTCATGGCAGAATAATGCCTTAACGGCAAATTAGCGGCAATTAACGGAGAATGAGATTCGATAATGTTTTTAATGGCACTACATGGAGCCCTATAGGACTTATTAGGCTTATTAGACTTATTCGCCCCATTCGTCTTATTCGCCCCATTCGCCCCATTCGCCCCATTCGTCTTATTCGCCCCATTCGCCCCATTCGCCTTATTGGGCATATTAGGCATATTGTTTCTTAGCAGGGCAATATCATTGCCCGCTTTCCCTATCATCTCCCCTCCTGTGAAGGTGAAAGAAATACCGCCTTATTGCGGATTTCCGATTGATGCCCTGTGGGCATCATAGAATTCCTTAATCAGGGGGGCGGGGAAGGTCCCTCCCCCCCTCGAAGGGGGAGGCGGAGGAAGTCTTGAATATATCTCTCATCCCGCTACCAACTACGGTACATACACGGTTGATACACGGTTGATACACGGTAGATACACGGTTCATTCTGCGGATTCTACCGTACCCTTATAATTAGGTTCGCAGGGCAACCATATCATATCAAAATAGTGTATTATTTCGGGGACGCGGACGCCCTCGTCCGCAGGCAGTTTGGCACAAACTGAATGGATTTGCTGTGCTTATAGAGACAACGCGTCCTGCGTTGTTAAGTACGAATAACATTTTGCTTAGAAATAATATAATGTTACACTTATTCTTTCAAAATTATGCTATTGATGTTGTTATTTTGATTCGGTTGCCCCGATACTCTTCCCGTCCCCTTGCATATATCATAAATTATTTGTATCTTTGTCCCCGAATACTAATACCTCATAGTTATGGCACGCACCATCCTCTCTCATCCTTTCGACACCATATCGGGCAAACTCACCCGCAACGACAAAGTCATTCTCCGCACCCGCAACGGTCGCACCCACGCCTATGTCGTGCAGCACCCCTACGACGGTCTCGTCGCTCCCGCCCGCCAGCGCACGTTGGACGCTTTCGCATCGGCGGTTGCCCAAGCCAAAACCATACTCAATGACCCCGCCTTGCGTGCCGACTGGCAGCAGCGTTTCGCCGCCTACACCGCCCGTGCCAAACGCCATCCCTCCTCCTGCCCCAAACCATGCACCACCCTCCGCGGCTATATCATCTCCACACTCACCCGCCAATCCCAATCCACTCATCCCTAACTGCATAAATAAAACGCACCTCCATTCGCGAAAGTGCAGTGTAAAGAGACAATGCGTTTCTCGGGATAACGCTTTGTTTAATCAGCAACAGAAGAAGCTAAATGCTTGACATTCTTTTCTCTAATTGCGTTGCAGAGACAAATGTTATTTTTCATTGATACAAATATCTTGTGCGGAATTTACCATAGAAATTTGCGTAACTGATTTATTTGCTGTATCTTTGCTGTGCGTAATATCAATACGCAAAAGTACGTAGTATCTGTACGCACATTCAGGGAGTGCAAATACGCAAACGATAAGTGTATGATATACAGGAATGATTTAGAGGATGTTATGCAGGCGCAACAGGCACGCATAGCGCATGATGTGAGTTTCCCGCGCGAGGCGTTGTCGTCTATCAAAGCGGACTATTCGCCCGTGGCTACTATCATCACAGGTGTGCGTCGCCGCGGGAAAAGCACATTGGTGGAGCAACTGATGGCACGCTATCCGGACGATTCGCTGCTGCTGAATTTCGATGTACCACGTCTGTATGGATTCCAAATGGAAGACTTTCGCCGTTTGGACGCTATCATTGTCGAAAAAGGATGTCGGCATTATCCAAATTCTCTGCATACATATTACCCTTACAAATGGGAACATCCATCCAAATAAATGGCAACTATTGTTCATCTCAATAAAAAGCAGTACTTTTGCGGCCGATAACTAACGATAATCATAAAAATATGAAACGAATTCTCTTGTTCTTTTTCTCCCTTCTCCTCCTCACCCCCTGCACATCCTTTGCGGGCACCGGCGACCAAAAGGAGCAGGACATCTACATAACGGGGCACATCGACACCCTTATGCTGGATTCCAAGTATTTCGATTTCCCGCGCAAGGTTTTTGTATATCTGAATCCTCTCTATCCTTACTTCGATGCCACCGACTTTGATGTGGTTTATACCACGGACGCACAGACCATGGAGCAGTTCTTCATGGCTTCTGCAATGCCTTCATTCCAGAATCAATCCAAATGGTTCATTGTCGTGGGTATATGCAGCCCGCAGATTATGTCGTACAGCCGTCAGGATGATTTCCTACCCAATGACAGCACCACCATCCGGAGTCACTACGGGCACGGCGGACATTCCGAGGATTTGATGAACTTTGTCAAGCACGAACTGATGCCTTATATTCGCAGCCATTACCGGACTACGGAGCGCAGTCTGGGCATCGGACATTCGTTGGGGGCTTCTTTCATGATGCAATGTCTCATGAACGGCGACCTCTTTACGGACTATTTCTTCCTCTCGCCCAATCTGACCTTCGGCGAGGACAAGTTGCTGCTTGCCAAGCAGTTCTGCCATTACCGGTTTGATGAGAACAAGCGGTGCTATCTCTTTTTCAGCGATGCGGGCGAAGAGCGGCAGTCCCCGAGGTGGGAGGCATGGAGACCGGCACGCGAAATGGTGTACCGGTATCTTGATGCCCGCCAACTGCCCGGCAACGTCGTATGGCAGAGGAAATCCTATCCGGATTACGACCATCTCACCTCCTACCCGTCGGCGCTTCGCGATGCCTATCAGGGATATTTCGACTATCTGGACGCTGTCAAAGCCTTGGCTGCGGGCGATACCACCGCGCTTTCCGGGCAAACCTACCGCAAGCATATCGAGATTGTGGTGAAGGATGCCAAGCAGGAGGTGTACATCACAGGCAACCAACCCTCTTTGGGTATGTGGAACCCGGGTTTAATCAAGTTGGAGCACGTCAATGATTCTGTCCGTGCCATTGATGTTGATTTGCATTTGCCGGCGTTGTTCAAATTTACGCTGGGTAGTTGGAAATACGATGCCGTCTTTTCCAATTCCTTCTATGGCGGTAATCTCGAAATCAACAACACCGCCCGCCCAACCTACCGTTATATCCTCACCGACTGGACAGACACGGAAAACTGACATTGTGGAGGAACAATCGATTAGGTGCAAACCATATTGCAGTGCTATGTATTGGGAGACGACGCGTTCCGCGTCGTTAATTGCCCTATGGGCAATCCATTAACGGTATATTGACGGCAATTAACGGATACCTGTACCCGATAATGCAATTCGTGGTCAATTTACGGATAATTATATGTCTATCACCATTTTAATGGCACTGCATGGGCTTTAATGGAGCCCAAAGCAGTCCCTTAACGAAGAAAATGAACGGGTTATTCAGCATATACTGCCGATAGTATATCGCCACGATGCGCAACCTCCGTCCGCCATTCCCTCTGATAAATACGCTACAAGGAAAGCGTTTCCCCGTAAGTCGGCACCGGGGACGCGGGCGCCACGCCCGCGGTCGGTTTGGCACAAAACGTATGACTATGCTTCGTTTATGGAGACGACGCGTCCCGCGTCGTCAAAAAGTAACTTCCGACTTATTTCCATCCATTTTTTCTTGCCGCCGACTGCCGGGTAAACACCGCAAAGCGACACCCCCCCCCCCGCATTACGCTGACTATTTCTGCCCTTTCTCTCTATTCTGTCAATTTTTACACATCAAATCGCTTATTCCGTTGTATCTTTGCACCCGATTTATAATGCAAAAAACAAAATACCCATACTAATACAAAGTCAAACTCTTTATGAAATTCAATCTCAACACACTCCGCAGCATAGTGCTGACCGCCCTGCTCATCACGGGAATGGCAGCGGAAGCACGTGTTATCAGCGGAACGGTAACTGACCAGACCGGCGAGACCATCATCTCAGCCTCTGTGGTCGTCAAAGGTACTACAATCGGTACCGTAACCGACTTCGACGGACACTACACCCTCGAGGTCCCTGACGACGCCAAGACATTGGTCTTCTCATACCTTGGTCTCAAAACACAGGAAATCGACATCACGGGCAATGTGATCAACGTGGTGATGAAAGAGGATACCGAGGTGCTGGACGAGGTAGTTGTAACCGGCTACGGCACAACCAAGAAACGCG
>ERZ808286.1208-NODE-1208-length-13537-cov-3.759309_pt1 | contig 13537 bp, 13 predicted proteins | sample MGYA00521276_ERZ808286 | MGnify/ENA primary metagenome ERZ808286 (study PRJEB31516, sample SAMN03275607) | gut metagenome | biome: mammalia-associated habitat; material: feces | host: Papio cynocephalus | place: Kenya | collected 2012-08-01 ... | reverse complement strand
TTTATTTAACACAAATTTTGCCAAATTCATAATTTAAACAAGGGGATAATTTTGTGGCAACTATTAGTTTATGTATGATTGTTAAAAATGAAGAAAGTGTTCTTAAAAAATGTTTGTCTGCTTGTAAAAATTTATTTGATGAAATAATAATTGTTGACACAGGGTCTGATGATAGTACAAAGTGTATAGCTAAAATGTTTACAGATAAAATATTTGATTTTAAATGGGAAAACGATTTTTCAAAGGCAAGAAATTTTGCGTTTAGCAAAGCCACATGTGATTATATAATGTGGCTAGACGCGGATGACGTTATTCCAAAAAAATCTTTAACAAAATTATTGGATTTAAAAAATTTTTTAAGTAAAGATGTCTATATGTTAAAATATAATATAGCATTTGCAAACAACAAACCAACTTTTTCATATTATAGAGAACGTATAATGAAAAATTGCAATAAAGCGTTTTGGCAAGGAGCGGTGCATGAATGTATAACTCCTTTTGGAGAAGTTGAAAGGCTAAATATTGCCATCGACCATAAAAAGACAATAAATACACAAAGTGATAGAAATTTAAAAATTTATGAAAATCTATTAAAAAATAGACCTCTTTTTCCTAGAGAGCAATATTATTATGGACGAGAACTTTATGACCATAAAAAATTTAGCAGTTGTGTCAAAGTTTTAAAAAATTTTGTCAACAGCAAAAATGGTTGGGTAGAAAATGTAATTGACGCTTTATTTTTAATTTCAAATTGTTATCAATTCTTAAATAAAGAAGAAAAACAATTTGACAGTTTAATTGAAACATTTAAGTATGATTCACCTAGGGCAAATATTTGTTGTAAACTAGGGGATATAAACTTAAAAAACAAAAAATATACTCAAGCTATTGATTGGTATAAAATTGCCATTAAATGCGAGGACGTAAGTTTAAAAGGTGGATTTGTAGAATCCTTTTATTATAACTATTATCCTTATTTGCAGTTATGTTATTGTTTTTTCTGCTTAAATGATATTAAAAATGCCGAAAAATACAACAATTTAGCAGGAAAAATTTATAAAAGCGATATTTATTTAAATAATAAAAATTATTTTGAAAATTTGTAAAAATTCATAAAAAATAGGTTAAAAATACCTATTTTTATTAATTTAAATGCTAAAATTCCACATACTTACTACACTTTTGCTATTTTTTTTGTAAAACTTACATAATATTAAACGTTTTTTGTAAAAAACAATTTGATTATTTTACAAATATGATTTATTATAAAATTATGAACAAAAGAATGTTGTTGTATTGTACAGATGATATAGAATATGAGCAAAATTATTTAAAAAGTTTAAATATTTATCGTCAAACAGAAATTTGTTGTGACGTTTTTAATATAGTTAAAAAAATAAGCAATAATATTCGTTTATTGCTTGTGGGCAAAAATGACAAATTAGATAATACAACGCTCGAAAAATATATACCTAAAGAGAATTTGCCTCAAATTATTGATATTGAAGACATAAAATTTTTAAAAAATAAGAATAAAACAATCTTTAATAAAAATATTTTTACCATAATTGATAATTATCTTTACTCAATCAATATTCCTCCAATAAGTTTTGAGCAAAAAATCATTAGATATTCACTTTATGCTATGGCTAAATATCAAATGGATTCATTTAACTATAAAACATTAAAAGTGATTTGTGCTCTTTTAGGTCATGATTATAGTAGAACTATAAAATCCTTAAGACTTTTTATTCAAAAAAAATTTAATCAAAATGAATTAAATTTTTCTGAAAAACGAGTTATTATTAATTTTATTGAAAATTGTTATTTAGAACTAAAAAATAATTGGGAAAAATTTAATAGCAAAAATTATATTTTTTACTTTAATTAAATTTTCCAATTTTTATTAACATCCAGCGTCTTTTGAAAATAACTTTGTCGCTTTTAGACAATCAGATAATACAAAAAATGTGCTATAAAGAATTTGAATTTATCATTTTCTTTATAACACATTTTATTTTTGGTGACCTCGACGGGAATCGAACCCATAACTACGCCGTGAAAGGGCGTTGTATTAACCTTTTTACCACGAGGCCAAATCTGGTGGCGACGAGTAGGGTCGAACCACTGACCTTACGGGTATGAACCGTACGCTCTAGCCAACTGAGCTACGTCGCCAAATCAAGTTACTTGTTTATTATACTTATATAGACATATTTTGTCAACACTTTTTTTAAAAATTATTTATTGCCCAAAAAAATTATTTTTGACAATATAGATTTATTTAGCAATTTTTACACTTTTTTATTTAAAAATTTAATTTTTTTCTCAAATTTTACGTTATTTTTTAAAAAACAGCATTTTTGTGATTTTTTATTAAATTTTTTAAATAATTTTTATATTCAGACTTAAAGCGTAAAATCACAACTTATCACAATATACAAAATCTTCCTTTTTAAAAATGTATTAAAACAAGAATTACAGTTTATAAAATCATATTGTTAAATAGTTATTCAATAAAATTATGATTCATAAAGCATTTTTAGTTTTTTATTTGATTCAATTATAAATTCCTTCAGCATAGTTTGTCTTTGAATAGTGTTTACATTTGATATCATACGTCTTAGATTTTTTTTACTGCCTACAAGCACAACCATTTTTTTCGCTCTAGTTATTGCAGTGTAAATCAAGTTACGATTGAGTATAATTGCAGGTCCACTAATTACTGGTATAACAACTATATCAAATTCACTACCTTGGCTTTTATGAATAGTGATAGCATATGCTAAGTTTAATTCACCAATTTCAGTTCTTTGATATATACATTCCCTTCCGTCTTCAAACCATACTTCAGTTTCGCCTGTACCTTGATTAATTTTATGAATATACCCTATATCTCCATTAAAAACACCGCTACCCTCTTCCACTAAAGGTCCAGTTTTACGCTTCCACATTAAATCATAATTGTTAGAAGTTTGCATAACCTTGTCACCTTCTCTAAAAATAGTTTTACCTATCAATAATTCAGACTTACCATATCTTGATGGGTTGATTTTGTCTTGTAAACTGGTGTTTAAATTCAAAGTTCCGCTTGCGCCAGCCTTTAATGGTGCTAAAATCTGTATTTTGCTAGGTTCTATTTTCGCAAAATTTGGAAGACGCGTTGTTACTAAATTTATAATAGATTCTTTAATTTCATTGGCGTCTTCATGTGATTCAAAAAAGAAGTCATTTGACGTATTGTCAAAAACTGGCATTTCTCCGTTATTTATTAAATGAGCATTAGATACAATAAGACTTTTTTCATTTTGTCTAAAAATTTTTGTAAGATAGGATACTTTTATAATACCACTATCCAAAATATCACCAAAAACATTTCCAGCGCCTACACTAGGCAGTTGATCTTTGTCACCCACCAAAATTAATTTGCAATCACTTGGAATCGCTTTTAGCAAACTGTTCATAAGAACTACATCAACCATTGATACTTCATCCACAATTACAGCATTTGCATTTAATGGATTTTGCTCGTTGTATACAAAGGTCTGACCATTGCCTCTAAAATTTATTTCAAGGCCTCTATGTATAGTCTTTGCTTCACGCCCTGTACTTTCACTTAAGCGCTTACTAGCCCTACCGGTTGGCGCTAGCAACAAAACTTTATTGTTATTTTGAACTAAAATATCCAAAATACATTTTATAATGGTTGTTTTTCCAGTTCCCGGTCCTCCGGTTATAACACTTACACCACTTTTAAGAGAATTTTCAATAGCTTGCTTTTGTTGTTCGTCAAATTTTATTTTATTTATACTTTCAAAAAAAGAAATATCTTTAGCAAAATCTGTTTCAGTTGTTTTAGCACTAATATTTAACAACGATAATTTTTGAGCCACGGAACTTTCAGTAAAATACATTTTTGTAAGCATTATTATTTCCTGACCAGATTTTGACCTAAAAATGGATAAAGTTTTATCATATCCCATATTATCCAGTACTTCTTCAAATTTTGAGCTGTTACTTTCTAAATTTAAGCCTAAAAGAGTACTAATATTTTCTAACAACTGCTTTTTGTATATAAACGTATTGCCATTTTTTTCGCTATTATCAATTATTGTATGTACAATACCCGCTCTGATTCTAAATAACGAATTTGAGGCAATGCCTAAATTTTTAGCTATATTATCTGCCGTTAAAAATCCTATCCCTTCTATATCTTCAACTAGCTTGTATGGATTTTTTCTAACAATTTCAATGGTTTTATCACCATATGCATTATAAATTTTAATGGCCATATTAACTGTAATGTTATAATTTTGCAAAAACATAACAGAATTTTGCATTTTTTTAATACTGTTAAATGCGTCTGAGATATTTTGGGCTTTATTTTTGCTAATACCACGGATTTTTGCTAATTTTTCTGGATTATATTCGATAATGGTTAATGTATCTTCCTTAAATTCATTAACAATTAATCCCGCCGTTATTGGTCCAATTCCCTTAATCAATCCACTAGATAAGTATTTTTTTATACCATTTAATGTGCTTGGATATATATTTTCATATTGAGTAAATGATAACTGTTCTCCATACTTTGTGTTAACCAAATTTCCTTCTACTTTCAAGCATTGTCCAACCCTTGCATCACTTAATGTTCCAACAATAGTTGTATATTCATCAAATCCATTTTCATTATGCAACAAAATAGCAACGGTATATCCGTTGTCTTCATTTCTAAAAATAATCTCCTCTATTGAGCCTTCAATAACCATATATTATTTATTATAAACAATAAATAAACAAAAGTAAAATAATTAGTAAAAATAATAAAAAACTGAATAAAACCAACATTTGCTTTAACTGACAGCCATTAATCAACTATAATAAATGTTTCACGTGAAACATTTTAATATTTTTTTTAGAATATTGTTCACAAAGTATAAAATATATGTTATAATCATTTTAAAATAGCAAAAGATTTGTTTAACCAAAGAAGACTAAAGCATTTCTGTATAAAAACTAGTTGACACAACAACAGTTTTACTTCGCATGTCATCTTTTTACAATTTTTATTGCTATTTTTATGTAATATATAAAATACGGAGGTGTAAATTGGGCAAAATTATTGCTTTTGCCAATCAAAAAGGTGGCGTTGGAAAAACAACTACTTGTATTAATTTGGCATCATTTTTAACTCTATTAGGGCAAAAAGTACTTTTGGTAGATATGGACCCTCAAGGAAATGCTTCAAGCGGAGTTGGAATTGAAAAAAATAAAGAAACAAAAACAATGTATAACCTTATTATAAAAGAAAATTATATTGATGAAGTTATACAGCACACATATCTAAACAACCTAGATATCATTCCGGCAACAGTAGATTTGGCTGGTGCTGAAATAGATTTAGTAGAAATGCAAAACAGAGAGAATGTTGTTAAAAACATTTTGGATAAAGTAAAAGATAAGTACGATTACATATTTATAGATTGTCCACCTTCTTTAGGTTTAATCACTGTAAATGCTCTTACCGCTTCTGATTCGGTTATTATACCATTTCAATGTGAATTTTTCCCACTTGAAGGATTAACTCAATTAATGAACACAATAAGACTTATAATTCATCATTTAAATCCAAATTTGCAAATTGAAGGCGTTGTGATGACAATGAAAGACAATAGGTCAAACTTAGTTGCTGAAGTAAGCAGAGAAGTAAAAAAGTTTTTTGGCGATAAAGTATACAGCACATACATCCCTAGAAATATTAAATTAGCTGAAGCACCAAGCCATGGAGAAACAATAGCAACGTACGATATCAATTCTAAAGGCGCAAACGCATATTTAGACCTTGCGTACGAATTTTTAGATAGAAATAATGTAAAATATAAAAAACCAAACAAAAGAGAATTAAAGGAGAAAAAACAAAATGACAATTAAAAAAACAGGTCTTGGCAAAGGTTTAGGCGCGTTACTTTCTGCATATGATGATTATGATGATACAGTAAAAAACACAGACGCTAACCCTACAAATGAAATTGATATTGATAAATTAATCCCAAACCCCAATCAACCAAGAAAAAAATTTGACGAAGTAGCATTAAACGAATTAGCTAATTCAATAAAAATACATGGAATTATTCAACCTTTGGTGGTTAATGATAATAAAGACGGCACATACCTTATCATTGCAGGTGAAAGAAGATACAGAGCTTCCAAATTGGCTGGTTTAAGCAAGGTGCCTTGCATAATTAAAGATTATTCTGAAAAACAAATAAAAGAAATATCTATTATTGAGAACTTGCAACGTGAGGATTTAAACCCAATTGAATCTGCAAGAGCTATACGTCAATTAATGGACGAATACAAAATGACACAAGAAGCGGTAAGCGAAAGAATTGGCGTAAGTAGACCAAATATAGCAAACACATTAAGATTGTTAAGCCTATGCCCTGAAGTTATCACGTTGGTTGAAAACGGAAAACTATCTGCTGGCCACGCAAGATGTTTAGTTCCAATACAAGACTATGACATACAAATTAGGCTTGCGTTATCCGCTTCAGACAATAAAATGACCGTTAGAGATGTTGAAAAAGCAGTTAAAAATATATTAAAACCAAAAGACGGGAAAGTAAAACTTCCACAAGAACAGAGCATTGAATTAAAAGAATTAGTTAATGAAATGCAAAGAACCTTTTCGACAAAAGTTTCAGTTATAGGTAACGATAAAAAAGGTAGAATTTATATTGATTATTATTCAAGAGATGATTTAGATAGAATTGCCGAAATGATAAATTTACTAAAAACAAAAAAATTAACTTTAAAAGAGTTAAGCGAGTTTAACAAAAGAAAGTAGTAACGCACACCACATTTATATGCAATGCAAACAACTATTACACAATTATAGAGCCTTTACAAAAAAAATGTTTCACGTGAAACATTTTTTTTATTATCAAGAGAAAATTAGCTTGTCAATCATAATTTGACAAAAACAAATAAAAATAAGGATAGGCAATGATCTTTTTGCAGTCTAAAAAGCAAGCACCCACAATAATCTTGTTATTATAGCATAATTAATTACTAAATTTCTGCATCCCATAAAAACAAGGCAAAACTGCATATTCTTACCTTGCTAATTGAGCAAAACTATGTATTTTTACACAATCCTACTACAACATCCACTATTACCACCCCAATTAAAGCCATTATTGCCAAACAAAATTAAAGCAAAAAGTATTATAATGGTGGTGTTATTTGCCAAATTAATATCATTAGCATTTGCAAATAAAGCAATTAAAATTAACAATAAAATTTCTTCAGTTGAATTATTCATACAAAATCCCCCTTTTCGACCTAAAAACATTTTCTTCAACAAAATAGTTTCAAAAAAACTTTTTCTTAAACCAAATAAATGTATTATATTAAATGTACATATAGATTTTATCTTGCTTCTTGCTTTATATATGACATTAAAGATAATTTTGTTACTAAAATAGGAGGAGAATATGAATTATATTTTACTAAATAAGGTGGAAGAAAATGAAATAGCAAATTATATGCCATCAGACAAAAAATTAAAGGATATGGCCTGCTTTTTTCAAAACTTTGCAGATTCAACAAGGTTAAAAATTATATCGGCGCTAAGCATTAATGAACTTTGCGTCAATGATTTATCTAGTGTTTTAAACATAAACCAGACAACGATAAGTCATCAACTTAAATATTTAAAAAATCAAGCCATTGTGGAATCAAAAAGGGAAGGGAAAATTATTAAATATTCTCTGCAAAATCAATTTATTAATGAACTTATGAATTATGCAATAGAAAGTCTAAAACAAATTAATTTTTAAATTTGCTAGCAAAATTATTATTTATGTGATATCATAATACATAAATATCTATTAGAATTTTAATTAAACCAACTAATACAGTTCTAGTATAACAAGACATCAATTTGAAAACAATTGTCAACAGAAAAAGTTGCCATTTGATTTGTTGTGTCTTAAGGCAACAAAAGAGAGGGGGAGAGCAAATGAAAGGTAAATTGATTGTTTTAGAAGGAACAGACTGTTCTGGCAAAGAAACTCAAAGCAATTTGCTTGTGGAACAATTAAATAGAAGTGGATTTAAAACTGCAAAATATGCTTTCCCTAATTATAATTCACCAACTGGGAAAATTATTGCAGGTCCATATTTAGGTAAAAAAGGTTTTGAACCGGCAGTTTTTCCTGAAGGCGCAAGCAATGTTGACCCTTATTGTGCATCTCTTTTATTTGCTATGGATAGAAAATACAACATTAAAGATGTAAACAATTTATTAAATAGTGGCATTAATGTAGTTTTAGATAGATATATTGACTCCAATATGGCACACCACGGAGCAAAACTTGATAAAAAAGAAAGAGATGATTTTTATAATTTTATAGAAACTCTAGAGTATCAGTTACTGAAACTACCCAAGCCTGATTTAGAAATATTTTTGCATATGCCTATTTGGGCGAGTAAAATTTTAAAATCGAAAAGGGCAGAAATCCCCGACCAGCACGAAAAAGATGAAAAATATCTGGTAAAATCGGAAGAAGCCTATTATGAAATTATCAATAGACATAAAGTAAAAATAATTGAATGTACACACAGCAATAATATAAAAGAAATTAATGAAATTAATAAAGAATTATGCAATATTGTTTTAAAGTATTTAAACGAAAAACTATAAAAATTATTAAAAATTTTAATAATAACTTTAAAAATTACATTAATTAACTGGATAAATAACTAAAAATGAAAAATATATTAATTGTTGATATGCAAGTAGGATATCTTAACGAAGATGATAACAAAATAGTAAAAAATCTTAATAAATATTTAAAAAATAATAAATTTGGAACTGTTTTATATACAAAATTTATAACTAATCATAATGGAACGTCTTTTAAAAATATCCACTGGTTTGGAATCTATGATAAACTTGATAGAAAATTAGCTGTTAGAAAATTGCAACAGGGAAAAGTATTTGATAAAAAATGTCATGGTTTAACACCTCTTATTATTAATTATCTTACCGATGAAAATGTTAAGGAAATTGAAATATGCGGTGTAAATAATGACAACAATTTTGAATTAATACTAGCACAGCTAAAACAGTTAAAAATAAAACCTATAATTTTAAATAATTACATAATTAACAATGAAAATTGTTGTACGGACAAAGAACCCACTAACGATTCCATATATAAAACATTGAACGGATTTTATATAGGAGATATGTTTTCCAACGACTATAAAGAATATACAGATGAAACAATTTTATCCTTTGCATTAATCGAATGGCTGTTACATACCCAAAAAACCACACAAGAATTTCAAACAATTTTAGCTTACTATTATAAATTATATCCCAACAAAAACCATATCTATGACGATAAGTTTGCATTATGGCTTGAAAATGGATGTAGAAATTTTAGGATTTGTGAAGATTTTGATGGAGCAAAATATTCAACGCCAATTGGATTTTATTCTAAAACCATATCTGAAATAGATGAATTAATAGAAAAATGTCTTTCAGTTACGCATAATACAATCGAAGCAAAATTATCCGCAAAAATTATTTGTTATTCTATATTTTTATTAAGAATAAATACATACAAAAAAGATTTATTAAGTAAAATAAATGCAATTTTTAACTTAAATATTGAAGAAAATTTAAAAAATAATATAAATTTATATGAAAACGATAAAAATGCTATAAATATGGCTAAAATTGTTTTGTGTATTTTTGTCACGTCAAAAACCTTTACTGATGCCATTAAAATTGCAACAGAAGTTAAACAAGACGGAGCAATACTTTGCACAACTTGTGCCTTATGTGAAGCATACTACAAAGATGTACCTGCAGATATTATTTTTAATTGCAGAAACAATCTGCCAGAAAAATTTAAAAACTTACTTATGGAATTCAGTAAGGTAAAAAACGAGAAAATTTATTAAAAAAATTTCTTCTCATGGATCCACTTCAAAAGAAGGAAGTTTTACAATTAATAAAGATGACACTTCAACCTATACACAACAAATTGTAATAAGTGGTCTAAATTCAAGACTAAAGGTGGTTTTGGAAATCACAGTAGACGCTCTTTAATTTGCATACAAAAAGCAGAGTTTAACTCTGCTTTTTTGTTGCGTATAATTAAAAAATTTTTTGAAATCAATTGTTTTTTACTCATTATTCCAACAAAATCACCTATTTTTACTCCAGCTTTTGTGTAGGCAGGTTTTTCTTTAATTAATTCAACTAAATCTAAATATTTCATATATCAATATCAATTAATTTAATTTTTTTAGGTCATTAATTTTTACTTCTATACAATCACCATAGTAATTCCCGTCTTCGTCTATTTCTGAAAAATCTACCAAAACATAATCGTCTATAGAATAATCAATTGCAACAACACCTGTTTCTTCTTTATGAATTCCAGATTTTATATATTCATCTTTCTCCACTAAAAGTTCAACAAAGCCACATTCTTTTAAATCTAATTTCTTAAATGCTTGCTTTTTGGTTAGTTTTAATTCCTTTAATTTGTCAGTAATTTTTAATTCATTTATAAAGTCAATAGGCATCTTGCAATCTTCAATTTTTAAATCGCAGTTATCAACTACTACTGCATAATTACCTATCATTTTATCATTAAAAAATAAAACCAAACTTTGATTGTTAGGAAGTGATTTCAAAATAATTCTTTTAATGTTAATATATAAATTATCATTTTTATATTTTGATTTTAAATTTATCAAAGTGGCGAGGCACCCCAAAAGCAACTGGGGGTTTTAAAATATAAAAATTAAGAAGAATAATGGTTGATTGTTTAAAATTAAAAATTGTTCGACACAAGATGTCAAATTGTCGCTTAAAATATTAGTAAAATAATTTGAAATATAATTTATTTATGATACAATGTATACAACAAATTTATGGAGGTATTTATGAAAAAGTTTGTTAAATATTTATTAGTACTTTGCTTAATGGTTCCATTTGCATTTATGTTTGCTGGTTGTGGGGAGTCTGCTCCTTCCAATGTAATGACAATGAGCGTTAACCCAGAAATTTCTTTTGTGCTAGATGCAAACAACAACGTTGCAAGTGTAAAATTTGAAAATGCAGATGCAAGTATGATTTATGCTGATATCAACTTTGTTGGTAAAGATGTTGACACAACTGTTCAATTATTCATTGAACGCGCAGCAATTTCTGGACACATTAATTTAAAAGGCGATGAAGTTTCTGTTGAAATTAACGGAGAGGTAAATGCAAATTTAGACGCATTAAAAAATCAAGTTAAAGCCAAAGTTGAATCAGTATTTAGTGACTTAGGTGTTACTGTTACTGTTAAAATGGAAAATTTAACTAAAGAGGCACAAAGAACAGCACTCGAAACAACTGCCAAAGCATTAGCTCCAGAAAAAACATCTACTGAAATCAAAGAGATGAGCAATGCTGATTTACTTAAACTTATAAATGATAAACAAAAAGAATATGAAGATTTAGCATACTCACAAGTTACTGAAATTAAAGCAACACTTGAAAAAACAGTTATGTCTGCAGTAAACACTGCAAAAGATTTATTAGAAGCTGCTGAAAAAAAATTGGCTGAATCGGAAGAAAGATTGGAAAATTCCCCTTCATTAAAACAAGAAATTCAACCTTTAATTGATACTGCAAAAAGCAATGTAGCTCAATGCAAAACAGATTTAAACAATCAAATTAAAATTTTAAATGATAAAAAAGATGAATTAATTTCAAAAGCAAAAGAAAAATATACAGAAATCAAAAATGAATTAATTTCTACTTACAAAGATCAAGTAGCAGATGCAAAAACAACAGTACTTGCTCACTTACAAACAGAATTAGATTTAGGACATATCACTCAAGACCAATATAACTATTGGAAAAATTTGATTGATAATAATGTTAAAGCACAATAAATATAAAAATGTTTAATAAAAAAATATAGCAAATTCTTGCTATATTTTTTTTAATAACATTGAAACTAATTAAGTAAGTTTTAAAACAAGTAATTCTTCGTTTTTGTACCCCGCTATCAAACAAGATGAAATTTTGCATTTCCTTTTTAAAATACATATGAATAATATTAATAAATTTATTTTTTGAGTTATAAAACAAACTAATTAAGCGTTTGCGAGTGGTTTTTGGTCTATTAAGTCTTGCAAAGAAATTTTATTTAAATAATCGTCAATTAGTACTCCTAAATTGTTCCATACACTCATTGCATAGCATTTGTTGCTTCTCTCACAATTTCCGTTTACGCATGGTGCAAGACTACATGTATCGCCCGTTATTTCCAATATATCTTTTATTGAAATGCTATCTGGACTTTTAGTTAATTTATACCCACCTAAATGCCCTCTGCTGCTTTCAAGCAATTTTCCTTTCACGAGCATTGCCACAATTTGCTCTAAATATTTAATTGAAATATCCTGATTTTTTGCAATACTGTTAAGTGACAACATTTTGTCGCTTTTAGCAATATCAACCATTAATCTTACGGCATATTGACCTTTTGTAGAAATTTTCATAAAAACCCTTTTAATTTATTTTTCTAAATACTTTTATTCCCTTGGTGAATAAAACTGTTAATATTGTTGATAATATTATTCCATATATTCCTAAACTAATGCAAACGATATAATTTATTGATAAGAATTTAAATATATAATAAACTCCCAGTGGCAATAATGCAATCAAAATTCCAAAAACCATAGTAAGTAAAACAGATAAACTTTGCTTAACGACCTTTGTTTCGTTATCAAAATCTAGCATTGGAAGCCATAAGTTCATAAGCAAACCGCCAGACGCCAAAATTAAGTTTTGCATTGTTGGCAATGAAATAATAATTAAAAATTCAACAAAACTAAATTTGACAAATATTGTTAACAATAAAGAAGAAATAATGATAAACGGCTCTAGAATAGTCAAATGTGTTAAAATTTTTGATAAAAACAGAGTTTTTTCATTAATTGGACAACTTTTTAAAAGCCAAATATTTTTCCCTTCTAAAGAGATCGAACTAGCAGAAATCGGAGCGGAAGCAAGCATACAACAAAATATTAAGGCAAATATACCCGAAAGTAAAATATTTGGTATTTCCACTCCAAGATAATTGTTTAAACCGTTTTTGCCAAGAGTGCAAACAAATATTGAAACCACCAATATTACCACGCCACCAATAATGGTGTTAATTATATAAGCAGGAGTTGATACATAAGAATATAACTCTTTTTTATAAAACATTTTTAATGTATTTTTGCCATTTTCAAATTTAAGAGTTTTATTTTTTGAAGAATAAGATGCAAATGTTTTACCATAATCAATTGTGTAAAGTATAACTCCTAAAATAAATGGCAATATGGTGCATGATAAAACCACTAAAACATTTTGTATGTTTGGATAAAAAAGAAAATTCAAAAAGTAATTGGAAATAGGTCTGTCGGCAAAATACGCATTTAAGTTTAACTGGTCAGCGGTTCCATA
>ERZ808286.1204-NODE-1204-length-13558-cov-3.047471_pt1 | contig 13558 bp, 6 predicted proteins | sample MGYA00521276_ERZ808286 | MGnify/ENA primary metagenome ERZ808286 (study PRJEB31516, sample SAMN03275607) | gut metagenome | biome: mammalia-associated habitat; material: feces | host: Papio cynocephalus | place: Kenya | collected 2012-08-01 ... | reverse complement strand
TAAAAGGCATTACTATCATCTAACAGATTTAGGAAAAAAGCATTTAGAAAAATGGAAAAACGATATTCCGGAGAATTTTCAATCAACTGCTAAAAAAAATGAAAATGGTGATGGCACTAAAGTTTTGCAACAAGAAAACTTGTTTAGTATTAATAAAAAAGTAAGTTTGCCTGAAGATAATCCTATTATAGAAAATAAAAAAGATGATGCTTATGTGCAATTTGACCTCTTCTCTAATTCAACCATTGTAGCACCTCCATGTAAGGAAGAAAAAGTAGAAATAATTCAAGATATTGCTAAAACCGAAAATCCAAATGAGAATGATAAACTAATTAATCCAATACTCACCTCTTATGAAAAAAGAGATGAGGGAAATAAAATATCTTTTGAATATGTGAAGAAAACTAACAAAAGTTTTAGTGACAGTTTTAAAAGTGCAAACCCAAATTATCAAAAAAAATATGTAGATAATTCATATTTAAATAATGACGCACAAACAATAAAAAATGATTCTTTAGAAAATCAAAAAAGTGATGTAATTGAAAATAACGTTTTAGAAATTCCGGTTGAAAACGAACCTCAAATGAAAAATGAAATACCACAAGAAGAAACTGAAAATAAAATTGAGAGTTTATTAAATCTTTCCAATTTAAAAGGTTACATAGGCAAAAACAAAGATAACATTGATACTACACCAATAATGAAAAATGATGAAAAAATTAAAGAAAATAAACAAGACGATGGAGTTTTAATAACCGAACGTTTAAATATTGAAGATATGCCTAAACCAACAAAATGGGATACTCACCGTTTTGAAGTTTATGTAGACGCAAATAGTGTAATTCCAGATATTAAAAGAAAATCAAACTATGAAGACAGAGTTAAAGATTTATATGAAAAAAGCAAATCTAATTCTGAAAACCAAGAATTAGAAATGATAGATAATAAGATAAAATTTGATAACTATAAATCATTACAGCAATTCTATTTAGAACAAAATATTAAATTTAAACCTTTTAATAAAGCACTGAAAAAGACAGAAAAAGATTATAATATGTTAAGAATTAATAAATTAAAAATGCTTTCTTCAACTTCTGTTCTTTTGTATGTAGCATTAATTTCAACTATATTTGGGATTATATATTCTAATTCTATAAATGTTAAAATAAATCATCCTATCACCTATATAGTGTTCCCTGTTATTGCTTCTCTTTACTTCTTGTACAATTTAATTGTATATTTAAAATCACCACAAAAAAGAATTGCTTTTGACTTAACAAAATTTAATATTAATTATGTTTATTTAACAATATCTATTATGATTATTCCAGTTATCTTTGCAATAAATTTAATATTTGGATTTTCATTTAAAAATTTTTATAATTATTCCTTAAGCCTTTTATATCCGATATGTTTAACTTTGACTTATTTGGTTTATTATGCTACACAGAAAATAATTTTAAAAAACAAAACAAGATTAAATATTTAATTAAAATAAAAAAAAGTAAACAAATGTTTGACTTTATAAAAAATATGTTATATAATGAAATTACTTTTAAGATTTTACCTTTGTTTTTAGTTTGGTATAATACTACCAAAATTTTGCCGTTAAGCCTAAATTAACTTTAAATAAAAATAAAATATGGGGGTTTTAATTATGAAAAAGGGAGATTTGAAGGAAGCTCAAATTTTTGAATTTATTAAAAATTATACTAATGACAACGGCTTTCCTCCATCATATAGAGAAATATCTTCAGGTGTAAATATAAAATCAACAAACTCAGTAAAAAAATATGTTGATCGCTTGGTAGAAAAAAATTTAATAGTGAAACATGACAATAAATCTCGAAGCATTAATTATGTTCAAAACAAACAAGAACGTAAAAATGATGTCACCTGCATTCCACTTATAGGAAAAGTTGCAGCAGGCTCACCTATTTTAGCTTTTGAAAATGTTGAAGAAGAATTTATTATGAGTAAATCTGTTTTTGGTACAAATCAGGAATTGTTTATGCTTAAAGTTGCTGGTGACAGTATGATAAACATAGGAATTGACGATGGTGATTATGTCGTTGTAAAAAAACAACAAGATGCTGAAAATGGTGATATTGTCGTTGCATACATTGATGGTTATGCTACTGTAAAAAATTTTTACAAAGATGGACAATTTGTTAGACTTCAACCTCAAAATGAATTATATAAGCCAATAATTACAATTGACTGTAAAATTTTAGGAAAAGTTATTGGTTGTATTAAACGTTTTTAATTTTTAAACAAAAAACAAGGCAAAATTGAAATTTGGTTTTACCTTGTTTTTTTGTAGTATAAAAATCATATTTTAAAGAAATTTTGACTCATTTTAATGTTATATCCATCTGTTCTTAGCCATCGCTTTTTGACAAACAAGCGAGCACTTACATAAATGTAAGTATTTAAACTTCAATTAAAGTTGAAGTTTCAGTGTTTTTATAAGCATCAATTAGGTTTTCGGCTACAATCTTAATATGTTCATAAGTTAAGCCACCTTGAAAATATGCTACGTAAGGTGCCTTAATAGGACTATCACAAGACATTTCTATGGAAGCACCTTGTACAAATGTTCCCGCAGCCATTATTACTTGATCTGAATATCCCGGCATATCCCAAGGCATTGGGACAGCATCGCTATCAACAGGGCTATATTTTTGTACTAATTGCACAAACTTAATTAATTCTTCTGCAGATTTAAATTTTATGGATTTAATTATATCAAAACTTTGTTCCTTAGATGATGGCAGTACTTCATAGCCAAGTTTTTCCATAACTCTGCCAATTAAGTATGCACCTTTAATTGCATTTTTTACAACGTTAGGAGAAATAAACAATCCTTGGAAAAACAATCTATATCCGGGTTCATAACTTCCAACTTCAATACCTACTGAAGGCGCTGTTAGTCTTTTTTCAATAAGGCTAATTGCTCTAAAAGTACCTGCAATATAAGCACCAGTAGGAACAATACCACCACCAGGATTTTTGCATAATGAGCCTACAACAATATCCGCCCCAACACCTGAGGGTTCTTGTTTTTCTACAAATTCTCCGTAGCAATTATCAACCATAATAAAACAATCTTTATTTATTTTTCTTATTTCTTCAAATATATATTTAAAATCATCTATAGGGAGTGGCTTTCTCCAGCCATATCCTCTCGAACGTTGCAAATAAACAATTTTTGGCTTTAATTCTTTTATTTTGTTTAAAGCTTCTAGAGTATCTATTTTGTCATCTTTTAAATCCACTTGTTCATATTTGATATTGAAATCTTTTAAACTGCCAATATCTGACTTAGTCCCTTTAATACAGTCAATTAAAGTGTCGTAAGGAGAACCAGTGACTGACAATAACACATCATTTGGTCTAAGTATAGATGCAAGACACAAAAATATTGCATGAGTTCCGCAGGTTATTAATGGCGAAACAATTGCAGAATCGGCGCCAAAAACTTCAGCATAAATTTTATTTAAGACTTCTTTCCCTGAATCATCATATCCATAACCTGTTGAACCATAAAAATGTCTTAAAGCGACTTTTTGTTTTTGAAAAGCGTTTAAAATTTTTTTCTGATTAAAAAATGCAATCTCATCTAATTCATCAAACCTATCCTTTAAATCATTTTCACATTCTTTTAAAAATATTTTTTTATCCATTATTTATTCTCCAAATTTTTTGCAATTAAGTTTGTCGTTTCTTTTATCCCTTGAAAATTAATGATTACAACATTATCAAATTGATTAATAAATGTAAATTGTCTTTTTGCATAGTTTCTTGACTTTTGCTTTAAAAGGTTTAAACAGTTATCAAGACTATCTTGATTTTGTAAATAAGGAAACAACTCCTTATATCCAATTGCTTTAATTGCTTGATTACTTTCTGGCAGATTTAAACCCAAGAGAAATTTTGCTTCATCTAGCAACCCATTATTTATCATTCTATCTACTCTATTATTAATTCTATCATAAATTTTTTGCCTATCATCAACAATAGCAAAAATTTTATAGTTGTAATCACTATCAATATTTTTATTTAAAGTTTTTCCATATTTTAAAATTTCTAAATATCGAATTAAACGCCTTTTATTGTTTTTATCTATCTCACATTTTCCTTCAATATTTAAAATTTTATTATAAAGTTTATCATTAGAATATTGTTCTAATTCCTTTCTAAATTGCTCATTTTTAGAAGTATTTGCAAAATCATATCCTTCAATTAACGCTTTTAGATAAAGACCTGTACCGCCAACTATAATTGGTTGATGTCCTCTAGATAAAATCTCTTTAATTTTGTTTTTTGAATCTTGGCAAAATTCACTTACAGAATATTCTTCAGTAGGTTCTTTAATATCTAGCAAATGATGTTTAATTCCATCCATTTCTTCTTTGGTAATTTTAGCAGAGCCTATATTTAAATGTTTATATATTTGCATAGAATCCGCAGAAATAATTTCACCATTAACTAGTTTAGCAAGTTCAACAGCAATAGCAGACTTTCCTACTGCAGTTGGTCCATATAACACAATAACGTTTTGCATTAAACTATCCTTTTAAACCATTTTTCTATTTGGTTTTTGGTTATTTCAACAACAATTGGTCTTCCATGTGGACATAACAAAATCTCAGTTTTTGTTTTGACCGTATCTAATAATGATTTTATTTCTAAATCACTTAAATGATCGCCACCTTTTACTGCAGATTTACAAGCCATTTGCATAAATCTTGATTTAATTGTATCTTGAGGTGTTTTTGCAAATGAATTCAAATTATCAAACATTTCATCAAAGAACATATTTAAGTCCATATCTAAAATTAATAATGGCACACTAGAAACTTTAAAAGTATTATAACCAAATTCAGAAATATCTATTCCAAAAGAGTTTAAAACAGATAAATTATTCATTAAAAAGTTTGATTCATTTTGATTAACTTTTATTATGAAAGGAATTAACAAATCTTGTACTTTTAGCGAATTGCTATTAATTTGATTCATTATTTCATCATATCTTTGTCTTTCATGACAAGCGTGTTGGTCTATTAAAAAAAGTTTATCTTCAAATTCTATTATTAAATATGTATTGAAAGCAACACCAATCATTTTGTAATCTAAAGCTAAAACTGATTTAAAATCTTCTTGCAAAACTTTATGAACTTCGATATTATCTTCATTTATTTGGGTAGCAGATTTATCATTATCATCATTTATTACATATACATTATTTTCAATAATTGGTTTATTTTCAGCCTCGATTTCAATAGAAGGTATAATTCGATTGTCAGTTCTGAAATCGTACGAGCCTGTTGAGTTTTTTGAATCAACTATACTATTAGAATACTCATTTATTAATCTATCAAATTCCTCTCTTTTCTCAGCATCGGAAAAACTTACACCCTCTTTTTTAACATCAGTAAGTGGATTATTTAATACTGAATCATTTAAATTTTGAGTAGATTCTTGGTCACTGTTAATTGTGCGTATATGATTAAAATCAGATAGTGCTTTAAATACTGCATCAAAAAATACTCGATATATTTTTTGTGTGTTTTCAAATTTAACCTCAAGTTTATTTGGATGAACATTTACATCTACTTCATTTTGTGGCAAATTTAAATACAATACATAAACTGGAAATTTACCTTTCATTGTAAAGTTTTCATAAGCATTGGAAACTGCGGTACTTACTAATGCGTTATTGCAAAATCTGTTATTCACAAATAAATTCTGATATGTTCTATTCGCTTTCGCAAATTCTGGTTTTGATATAAATCCAGTAACAAAATATTCACCAGAGTTGTAATCAACTTGCAACATATTGTCTGCAACTTCTCTTCCATATATAGTATATATTTTATCATGCGTATTACTAGATATGGTGTTATATATTAATTTGTTGTCAACTATATATTTAAAAGCAACATTTCTATTTCCTAGTATTAATTTTTCTACATAATTAGTTATTTCATTCTCTTCGGTTTTTGGTTTCCTTAAAAACTTTAATCTAGCAGGAGTGTTATAAAATATATTTTCTACTTGAATTTTAGTTCCTTTTACTGTGGCAACTTCCTTTTGATATATTTCTTCTCCACCTTCTAAATAAACCATTGTGCCAATATCTTCGTTTTCTGTTTTTGTAATTAAAGTAACTTTGCTAACGGCAGAAATTGTAGCTAACGCTTCTCCTCTGAAACCCATTGTTGCAATGCTATTTAAATCATCTATTTTTTCTAATTTGCTTGTTGCATGTGGTGTGAATGCTAGTTTTATTTCATTTGAATTAATTCCCGTTCCATTATCTTGTACGGAAATGTAATCTATCCCACCGTTTTTAATTTCTATAACTATTTCTGTTGCACCAGCATCAATACTATTTTCAACTAATTCTTTAACTATGGAGGCAGGTTTTTCAACTACTTCACCGGCTGAAATTTGATTTATAACATTTTTACTTAATATTTTTATTGACATAATATTTCCTTCTTTTGTTCATCATTTATCACAAAAACAGCGACCACAATTTCTACACTTGAAATAACCGCATTTGCTACATTTTACAGATGATTTAAACCAATCTTCATTTATTGGAGTCTTGCAGTTCCAACAATGATTTCTATATCTGTAGCTTTGAAAGTTTTGACTAATATAATTAGTTCTTTTTGCTTGACTTTCTTTAATAAGTTTATCACTATTTAAATTGCTAGGCAATTGTAATTTTTTTAATCTTTCGTCTTCTAAAAGATAATTGTCCAAACAGCTTGAATAATAATTTGCTTTTGATATTGATTCTGAATATGAAATACTTTCTGTATTAGCACAATCAATACAAAATTCACGATATGCATTTAGTTTATCTATTTGGGTTTTATTTGGAATGCTTATTTTTATTTTTCTAATATCTTTACCGGTTCTAATATATTTATCGTAACTAAGACGATCATTAAGAAAGTAATCTAAATCAATTACAATTGGTTTATATGGATAATTATCATCAGGACCATATAAAATATTTTCTGATAATGTTGATTTGCCGTTGATATAACTTAAAACAATTCTTTCAACCATTCTAAATTCTATATCATAATACAATTCTTTAAAAGTATTTGGATAGTTTGTTTTTAAAACTTCAATAAGCTTGTTATTATAATCTAATAAAATAGCATCAATTAAATTTTTATTAATTGTCTTTTTGTATAAATCAATATGCTTTTTAAAAGAATCTATTTCATTATAACTCTTAAATTGTTCTTGAACAAAAATATCTTTTAATTTTATAAGAGTTTGTTGTCTAATGTTTTCTAAATCTAATTGCTTATAATACACTTCCCATGTTTTGTAATTGTTTAATTCTTCAATTTTAAAATCAATTAAATCTTGTTCAAACTTTTTGCTCAATTCGTTATAAATATTAGTTTTTAAGCTTTTAAAATAAAAGTTACTTAAACCGGCAATAGCACCAAATATGCTTAATGGCAGTATAAAAAGTGGAGAAAGAGCAAAAAAATACTTAATCCACTCCGATAAAGAATCTACGCCAACAACTACAAAAAACATAACTATAGAAGTTATAAAAACTAATATAAAAAAGAATGCAAGTATTTTATTTATATTTATATAAAAGTTATATTTTCGCTTTAAGTTTTTTTCCATTATTATCCTTTTACTTTTTGAACTAAATCACATAGTGTTTCAAAAGCACCAAGTGGCGTTATTTTATTAACATCAATGTCTTTTAATATCGCTATAACATTTGTATAAGATTTTTCTTTCTCAACAGTTTCTTCGGGATTTTGTGAAACATTTTTAACTATATGGTTAGATAAATCATTTTTTTCTAATTCAATAGAAATTGTTTTTGCTCTATCAATGACAGATTTATTAACACCAGCAAGTTCTGCAACCTCAATTCCATAACTCCTATTTGCCCCGCCACGTTGTATTTTTCTAAGAAAAACTAATTGACCATTTATTTCTTTAATAAGTATTTGATAATTTTTTACACCATCCATAAAACCTTCAAGTTCGGTCAATTCGTGATAATGTGTTGCAAACATAGTTTTACAATTCATTTTTGTGGCTATTTCTTCTACAACAGCCCAAGCGATAGATAATCCGTCATATGTTGATGTTCCACGACCTATTTCATCCAAAACAACCAAACTCTTATTTGTTGCATTATTTAAAATGTTTGCTACCTCCATCATTTCAACCATAAATGTAGACTGTCCAACAGCTAAGTCATCACTTGCACCAACACGAGTAAAAATTCTGTCAGTTAACGATATTTCAGCCCTTTTTGCAGGCACAAAACAACCAATGTGTGCAAGCAGTGTTATAACAGCAACTTGTCGCATATAAGTGCTTTTACCAGCCATATTAGGGCCAGTTATAATCATAATTTTATTATCATTACAGTCCAAAAGTGTATCATTAGGAATAAATGATGAGTTTTTGTTTAATTCTTCAACCACAGGATGTCTTCCTTCTTCAATTAAAATGTGATTGATTTTTGAACTTACTTTCGGTTTTATATAATTATTTTTTACCGCTAATTCTGCAAAAGATAACAAACAATCTAATTCAGCAACAATTTTTGAAGCAGTTTGTATTTTTGAACAATTTTGCAATAATTTTTCTCTAATTTCCTTAAAAATAGTTTGTTCTAATTTTATAGAATTTTCATCTGCATTTTCAATTTTAATTTGTAAATCACGAAGTTCATCAGTTAAATATCTGTCACAATTTGCTACTGTTTGTTTTCTTGTATAACGAACTGGTACGTCTGCGGAGAACATTTTATTAATTTCAATATAATATCCATAAACCCTATTGAAACCAATTTTTAAATTTTTAATTCCAGTCAATTCTTTTTCTTTTACTTCTAGTTTTGATATCCATTTTTCAACGTTTGACTTTATACTTCTATACTCATCCAATTCCTTATTAAAACCATTTTTTATAAATCCGCCCCCACTTAAAATTGCAGGTGGCTGTTCTACAAAAGCATTGTTCAATATTTGAGTAATCTCGGTAAAATCAGGCAACATATTTTTGAACGCTTTTAATTTTGCATTATCAAATTTAGATAACAAATCAAACAATTTAGGGAAAAGTGCTAAAGTAACTCTTAAAGAAACAGCATCCTTAGGTGTAAAATTGCCATAAGCAATTCTTCCTGATATTCTTTCAATGTCAGTAACTTTACATAAAATATCTTTTATTTCATCACGAGTCATTAATTTTTTTATTAACTCTTCAACAGCATCTAAACGTCCGTTTATTTCTTGTTCATTATATAGTGGTTCAAAAAGCCAAGATTTCATTAATCTTGTACCCATAGTGGTTTTAGTTTTATCTATTACTGAGATTAACGACCCTTTTTTCCTTCTATCTTTTAACGTTTCTAGAATTTCTAGATTTCTTCTAGTATTTAAATCAATTTGCATAAAATCAGAAGATTTTTCTTTTTCTATTTTATTGATATGAACTAAAGAACGTTTTTGAGTTTCTTCAAGATAAGCAAGTAATGCGCCTCCTGCTATTTGACCATAGTTATAATTTTTTAAATCATATTTTGATTCAAAATTAACGCCAAAATATTTTGTAAGTAATTCATTTGCTAAATTGGCTGAAAATTTTTCTTCGTTATATTCTGTAAATTCAGGAAGAATATTTAATTTAACAGAAGATAATAAGTTACGTAAATTATAATTATGCTTGCATATTATTTCTGAAGGCATAGATCTAACTAAAAAATCATTTAATTTATCAAAACAATTTTCGCCGTCATAATCAGCAATAACAAATTTTCCTGTTGTAAGTTCACATAGAGCAACACCTATCTTGTTATCATTTTGATAAACGGAACAAATATAATTATAACTGTTTTCATCAATAACTCCTGCATCAACTACAGTGCCTGCAGTAATTACTCTTACAACTTCCCTTTCTACAATTTTCCCTTTTTGTGGAGTTGAAGTTTGTTCACATATTGCTATTTTATAACCAAGATTTATTAGTTTGTTTATGTAATTATCAACTGCATGATAAGGAATACCACACATAGGTGCTCTTTCTGGCATTCCCCATTCTTTGCCAGTCAATGTTAAATCTAAAACTTTTGACATAGTGACAGCGTCATCAAAAAATAATTCGTAAAAATCCCCTAACCGATAAAACAAAACACAATCACTATATTGGTCTTTTGTTCTTAAATAATGTTGCATCATATCAGAAGGTTCATATTTTACCTTTTTTTCACTCGCCATTTCTCTCTTCCTTTTCTTTTTGTATTTCTTTTTCAACTTCTAAAACTTTATTTACTCTATAATTCTTTATATTATCTGGAATTTGATTTTCCATTTTTTCTGCCAATGTACCTGATCTTTTTGAATACATAAAAGCAAAAATCCCATCATACTTAACATATTTAATTAGTGATATTGTTTCCTCAAAATCTTCATCCATTTCTCCAGGGAAACCAACAATTATGTCCGTTGTAAGCCTGATGTTTGGGATTTTGCTTTTTAACTTATCAATTATATTTAAATAGTGCTCACGCGTATATTTACGATTCATCGCTTTTAATATTTTACTACTACCACTTTGGACTGGCAAGTGTAACTCTTTTAATATTTTTGGCTCAAAAGCAAGAATGTCAATCACTTCATCTGAAATATCTTTTGGATGACTGGTCATAAATGTTAATTTAAAATCACCATCTAAAGCACATATATCTTTTAAAAGAGAAGCAAAATTAGAGTTATCATCAGGGCAAAGGTATGAATTGACATTTTGTCCAAGTAAAGTTATTTGCTTATATTTGCCACTGTTAATTATTTGCTTACATTCATTTAAAATATCAGACTTTTTACGGCTAATTTCCCTACCTCTAACATATGGGACAATACAATAAGAGCAAAAATTATTACAACCATACATTATATTTACCCAAGCATTTTCTCCACTAGTTCTACTTACTGGAACACTTTCATTGATAGACTCAATCCCAGAATTTTCTATACTTCTTTTATTTTCGTTGAGTTTTAAATTAATCAAGTTTGGTAATTCATATAAATTATGTGTTCCGACAATTATATCTATAAAAGGAAAAGTTTTAAATAATTTTTCTGCTACTTGTTTTTGTTGTGTCATACAGCCAGCAACCGCGATTATCTTATTTGGATTTGCTTTTTTCATTTTTTTAAGGTTTCCAATGTTTCCAAGTGCTCTATCCTCTGCACCTTCGCGTATAGCACAAGTATTAAAAACTATTATATCTGCCTTTTCTTTATCGTCAGTAGGGTTATAACCCATATTTTCAAGCATTCCTGCAATTTTTTCTGATTCATGGACGTTCATTTGACATCCAAATGTAACAATAGTATAAAACATAAATTTCTCCAAGATAAATTATACAACAAATGTTAAAAAATTGCTATAATTTTTTGAATAGATTTTAGAAAATAAGCAAATTATTAACACTATGTATAGTGTATATTTTAGTAATAAATACAAATAATAGACTCAATGAAAAAATTTGCTAAGAGATTTATAAAAATAGGAATAATAGTTAGTATAATAGCTATTCTTTTTGTTGTTGGATATTTTAGTTTAATTTTCTTTTTATCTCCAGTATCATTTGACGCAAATAAAATAAAAAACTCTAACCTTTCAATAAGTATTTATGATATTGAAAAAAGACCTCTAGAACACACTTTTATTAATGGTGATTATGTTAAATTAGAACAAATACCTAAACAAACCGTAGAATGTTTTTTAAGCATAGAAGATAAAAATTTTTACAATCATAAAGGAATTAATTATAAGAGAATAATATCAGCAACCGCTAAAAATTTAGCCTCGTTTAGTTTTAAGGAAGGTGCTTCAACAATTTCACAGCAATTGATAAAAAATACACATTTAACAAATGAAAAGTCTATTAAAAGAAAAATTAATGAAATTAAATTAACAAAAAAACTAGAAAAAGAATTTTCCAAAGACCAAATTTTAGAATATTATTTAAATATTATATATTTTGGTGATAATTGTTATGGAATACAAAATGCAAGTGAGCATTATTTTTCTAAGCCTGTCAGTAAACTCACTTTAGATGAAAGTGCCATTTTGGCTGGAATAATCAAATCACCAAACCGATATCATCCTGTTAAACAATATAATAATTGTATGTCAAGAAGAGACCTTGTTTTAAGTGAAATGCTTAAAGATAACAAAATTTCAAATACAGAATATAAATCAGCTAAAAATATTAAAACACTTATTGAAATTAACTCTGATAGTTTGGAAATGAATTCATATGCAAAAGCAACAATAAAAGAAGCAGAAAGTATATTAAAAATGCCAGAAAAACAAATTGCTATTGGAAATTATAGGATTTTTACTAATATGGACAAGGATAAACAAAAGGCTTTAGAAAATTCCATTGATAAAAGTTTAAAAGAGGATTGTGCAATGATTTCTTTAAACGCAAATAATGGAAAAATTGAGGCATATGTTGAAAAAAGTAATTTACCACTTACCAATGTTGTACGCCCACCCGCTTCTGCAATTAAACCAATATTAGTTTATGCTCCTGCAATTAACGAAAATATTATATCACCCAGCACAGTTATTTTGGATGAAAAAATCACAATAAATGGTTATGAGCCTCAAAATATAGGCGACAAAGAATATGGTTATGTAAATGTAAAAAAAGCACTAAGCAATTCGTTGAATATTCCAGCAGTAAAAATTTTAAGTTACATTGGCGTAAATAAAGCAAAAAGTTATCTTGAAAGACAAAAAATTGATTTTGATGAAAAAGATAATAATTTAGCCTTAGCATTAGGTGGAATGACTTATGGGATAGGACTTAAAAACTTGACAAATTGTTATCAAACATTCGCAAATTATGGAGTATACAACGAAGCAAAGTTTATTGACTATATTCTAGATAGCAAAGGAAGAGTTATATACAAAAATAACGAAAATTCTAAAACAATTTATCGTAGTGATACTGCATTTTTAATGACAGATATGTTACATAGTTGTTCAAAAACAGGTACAGCGAAAAGACTAAGCGATTTAGATTTTTATGTTGCATCAAAAACAGGGACTTCTTCAAATGCAAAGAAAAACTTAGATGCTTACAACATTAGTTATACTTCAGAAGATGTCGTAGGTTGTTGGATTGGCAATTTGGATAATACTCCAATAAACATAGTTGGTGGAGGAACCCCAACCGCTTTTGTTAAAAAATATATGCAACAAATATATGCAAATAAAAAACCAAACGATTTTAAAATACCTTCATCAATTGTTGAGGAAGAAATAGATACTCTCGCCAGAGATAATGAACATATAATTTACAGAGCAAATAATTTTTTACCAGAAAGATACAGAGAAAAAGCATATTTTTCTAGGTTTAATCCACCTAAAGAAAATTATAGCAGTAAACTTACAGTTGATGCTGTAAACATTATAGGAAAAGTGTTAAATGGTGTTGCAAATATAAGTTTTAACGCAAATTTATACT
>ERZ808286.1203-NODE-1203-length-13570-cov-3.186903_pt1 | contig 13570 bp, 11 predicted proteins | sample MGYA00521276_ERZ808286 | MGnify/ENA primary metagenome ERZ808286 (study PRJEB31516, sample SAMN03275607) | gut metagenome | biome: mammalia-associated habitat; material: feces | host: Papio cynocephalus | place: Kenya | collected 2012-08-01 ... | reverse complement strand
CACTTCCAAATTAGATACAGATGATAAAAGTAAGTAGTTTGTTTTCGGGAATCGACGGTATTGACATTGGGTTTGAAGAGGCAGGATTTGAAATCGCTTGGACAAACGACATAGATTCGAAAACGTGTAAAACATACCGTCACAACTTCCCGAACACATATCTCATAGAAGGGGATGTGCGAGATATTGATCCTCGCCTGCTTCCCGATATAGATGTACTTGTGGCAGGGTTTCCTTGGCGGCCGTTCTCAATTATGGGCTTTCGTTGTGGCTTCAAAGATACAGGAGGGAATCGGTTTTTTTGAAATCTCGCGATTCATAGATATTAAGCAACCGAGAGTGGTGTTCCTGGAAAATGTTTGCATCTTGATGGAGCACGATAATGGTAAGACTTTCCTCGTTATTTATAACACCTTGGTACGGTGTGGTTACTCTGCAAGCACAAAGTCATGGATGCAAAAGATGTTAATATTCAAAATCGAACACGTGTTTTCATTGTGGCGTTCCTTAATATTGAGGATTGCGACAGATTCGTGTTTCCCGAGAGCGTGTCACTCGAAGTAGCGATTGAGGATATTTTAGAGTATAGCGTAAAGCAGGGTAATATTTATTATCATGGCTTAAGTAGCTGATATTTTAAGTAATTTTATGCGAAAATCGTCGATAAAACAAGAATTTGCCGAATCGACGATGGCGGCGTGGCAATTAAAAAGTGGGAGATTTGTGCTACATTGAAAGCCAACAGGGGAACGTGTCCAGACCGTGTACCGATTATCCGTGATGATTTCGGTATTCGCAAACTCGCGCCTGCAGAGTGTCTTGCATTCCAAGGTTATCCGAAAAACTATACTTTCAAAGGAGTATCTCTTGAGAGTGTGTATAAGCAATGTGGCAATACCGTGTGTGTGCCAGTTATCAAAAGAATGGCAGGGAAAATACAGCGTATTTTGATTTAAACTCAACTGATAAAATACAATCTTCGAATAAAGGGGTGTATGAAGAAATGGCAAGTAGAACACGAGTCAGTTTTAGTGAGGCTGGCGGGTTAGAGGAGTATCTTGAAGCGGCAACTACTGTAGCGCTCAAAAAAGCACAAGGCGGGTCTAGAACTTGCTGGGAAATATATACACAATTAAAACTCAATTTACAACCGATTCAATCAAATGTTTCAATCGGCGCGATGGCGGATGCTATACGCGAATGCATGACTAAATATCAAGCTATATACGAGGAAGGGAAGGCGTCTGGAGATCCTAAGGCCTATGAATGCATTTCGCAGTTATTCTCTTCTGAGCATGTGGTTTTTCTCAATGATCATGGACCAGATCATATTGCTAAAGTTGTAGAACGCGCGTACGCTTTGATAGTTGATGCAAAAGAAGAATTAACCGAGATGGAGACGTTTGTGTTGCTATGCGCGATACAGATACACGATATTGGTAATGTTTTAGGGCGTGCTGGCCATGAAAAAAAGCTCATGGAGATATTTGACACTCGCAGTGCTACATTAATTTTAGATACTGCAGAAAAACGAATTATTAAAACCATAGCAATGGTTCATGGTGGGAGAGCCGCAAATGGAAGTAAAGATACAATATCATCTCTTCCTGTTAAGGAACCAATATTGGGATATAACATTCGCACACGGTATTTAGCGGCGATATTAAGATTTGCAGATGAACTGGCAGATGATTCTACACGAGCTAATCGTGTGGCGTGCGATTTAAATATTGTAGGAACTGATAGCCAAATATATCATGATTATTCTCGAGCACTACATAGTGTGAATGTAGAACAAGACGAGGAAACCCATGGTCACAAAATCATGTTGTGTTTTGAATTACTTGCAACGGAAATGGAAAAAACTTATAGTATGGGCGGTAGATCGAAGTACCTTCTGGATGAGATTTATGACCGAACATTGAAAATGGAGCAAGAGAGAAGATATTGCATGAAATTCATGTATCAATACATCTATTTTGGCAAAATAGAGGTAACGATAAATGTTTATGGTAGTCGTTCTCAACGTATAAATACAATAAAATATACACTGGAAGATATCTCATATCCGAACAATCCATTGCCGGGAAGCATAAAAAGCGTTGCAAGTAGCGAAGTTCCAACAGGAGAAGAAGAACTGAAATTGATAAAAGATAGGGAGTCGATATAATTATGTTGAATGAAAACCCTTTTAAGATTACAACGCCTGAAGACCTTACAGCAGAAGAAGCTGTGAAATTATTTGTGGACGTTTTTACGGATTTTTATCAAATCACTGATCCAGGACATGTTTTGATAAAAGGACCAAGAGGTGTCGGAAAAAGCATGATGCTTAGGTATTTGGAACCAGACTGTCAATGTCTAGCAAAGGGATTGAAATTAAGCGAACTGCCTTTTATAGCCATATATATTTCACTAAAAAATTCCAACTTCTTTTGTACAGAACTTAAGCGCTTTGAGAATAAACATGCAGCAGCTATTCTTAATGAACACCTTATGGTAACGCATTGCTTGTTAAAAGTATTAGATGATGTCAAGAGTTGTGTGGCGGAAGAAATTACACCCGAAGCTCTGAAACGCTTTTATAAGGATATATTTGCGGATTATCTGAATCTTCCTTATTCGGGAGAAGCTGATAGCGGATCTGTGGTTGATATTTTTGATTGTATGATTGGGCAGTTGAAAAAAGTGTATCGTCAAATCATGACATATGTTAAAAATAGTGCTTTTTCAAATGATGTTATTCCATATTCAGGTCCTTTATATGACTACAATGATTATTTAGTGCCTATCTTAGAAAGTTTGTCTAAGGTTATTTCTAAAAACGGTGCTACAATGTATTTGTTGTTAGATGATGCACATTTTCTTTCAGAGATACAAACACGAATTCTGAACACTTGGCTTTCATCTCGTAGTAGCAGAAAGGTGAGTTTGAAAATCTCTACGCAATACAATTACAAATGCTATTATACAATAAATGGCGCTACTATTGATACTCCACATGACTATACGGAGTTGGACGTAGCAACTATCTATACGGTTGGTAGTAAAAAAGTAAAAGGAACGTATTATGATCGTATATTCAATATCGTTAAAAGGAGATTGGAGTTGTACGGGATAAATGTTCCCGTGATCGAGTTTTTTCCCCCCGATGAAGATCAAGAAAGAAAAATAAGGGAAATAGAAGAACAATACAAGCAAAGGTATGACGAAGGAAAAGGACGTGGGTATAACAGAAGTGATGATGCAAAAAGATATGCGCGTCCGGATTATATTAAGAAGCTGGCAGGTGTGAGCAAGTCTACTTATACTTACAGCTATGCAGGCTTTGATCAATTGGTTAATATCTCTTCTGGAGTAGTAAGATATTTTTTGCAACAAGCTCACGCTATGTATGCCAAGCAAAGAGCTTTGGTTGGCGCTGATCAAGAAATTATGTTTATTGATCCCTCCGTTCAAACTGCCGTGGTGCGGGAAACCGCAAATAATGCATTGTTTAATGAATTAGAGTCTTATACAACTGAAGGCCATGAAGTGGCATATCCAAAAGAAGATATTCAAAGATTATCGAATTTGATACAAGGCTTAGGAGGATTGTTTAAGAAGATCCTGTTTTCTGAAAAGTCTGAACGAAGAGTGTTTTCCGTGGCTATTAGCGATGAGATTTCGGGTGATGTTGAGCGAATCTTTGATATAGGAATACAACTTGGGTATTTTCATAGAGCTACTATTGGCAGAAAGAATTCAGGAGGAGTAGGTCGTGCTAGATTGTATGTTCTCAACCGTCGACTAGCTCCGGTTTGGTCTTTGGACCCTAACGGGTTTGCAGGATATTTGTTCTTGAAAAATCAAGTTTTAGAAGATCTTATTAAGAATCCTATAACCACGGTATCTCATATCAACATGAAAGAAACGGATAACTCTGCAGTGCAAATGTCACTGTTTGATATGGGGCCACAATACGAAATTGGAAGCGAGGAAGAAAACGATGAAGAAGGCGAGACTTCATAATCTTAATTCAAATATTACCGAAAAATACAAAGTGTTTATTTGTTCGGCTAGTTTTGAAAGTAGATGTTTAGCTATACCGCAAAAATTAAAAAAGCATAAATTCGAAAAGGTTATAATTTTAGAAAATAGTGAAGGTTCAGATGTTCTAAAAGAGCATGGAGACTCTATAGCTAACACTTACATAGGGGTTTCCGCTGTCATTGCAGTTCCTTTTTCGGACTCATTAGCAATTGCGGATCATTTGGCAAAAGAATTAAAATTAATAAAAAATAGAGATACGGTATTAATTGATATTACTACCTTTACTCACGAAAATCTGTTGATATTTTTAAAAGTATTGCAACATGATAAAAAGGTCAAGCGAATCCAGTGTGTTTATTTAAATGCTGCAGAATATTGTCCAGATGTTTCATCCGTGGAGAAAAAGTGGCTTAGTCGTGGTTGTGGAGATATACATTCTGTTTTGGGCTTTTCGGGAATGATACTGCCTTCTCGTAAGCTTCATTTGATTGTAATTGTTGGATACGAATATAATAGAGCTTTCGAAATGATTTCAGCGATAGAACCCAATTCCATGACTCTAATTTACGGCGAATCGGTTTCTGCACTGACCGAGAAGGATAAAGAGGCTAACCAAATATTTAATTCGTTAGTTCAACAAATGACATTTGAATTCTCTAATGTTGAAAGTATACAGGTGCCTTGCAATGATCCGCAAGCGGTGGCAAAGGCCCTTCAAAAATTATATGTAGATCATTCGGATGATAATGTTATGGTTGTGCCTATGAATAGTAAGGTATCTACGGTTGGAGTTTATTTATCTATGCACGATAACGATGATGTTCAGATCTGTTACGCCCCAGCGGTTGTATATAATGAATCGAATTATTCTGTTCCTGGTAAAGATTGTTATTTGTTTGATATCAAATAATCGTAGATGAGTTTCTGGTATGGATATTAATTATTCGAATGTATCTCGCGAACGCTGGGGAAATACCTCAAAGTATCGCGAGCAAACGGCGAAGACAAAAAAATACACAAAAGAGAAGTGGATTGAAGCAAACGATGGTTTAATGGCGATATTTGCCGAGTTTGCGGATTGCAAGCAGAATGGTGTAAGTACCGATTCGAACGAAGTGCAGGTACTTGTAGCCAAGCTTCAGGTACATATAACAGTCAACTACTATACCTGCCCCGAAGAAATTCTTGAAGAGCTTGGCAAGATGTACGTTGCTGACGAGAGATTCCAGAAGAATATCAACAAGTACGGAGAAGGAACTGTTGAATTTGTTTCAGAAGCAATTGCAGTATACACGGAGAGAACAATATGATTATTAGCCGAGATTATGTAGCATTTAGAAGCCTTGTTTCTTATGGTGACGAAGGTGGAAAAATATTTATGAATAAACTTCAAGAATCATATGAGGAAAACGTGTGGGATGAGGTTTGGAATAATTTGGCCGATCGGTGTCTATATCAACGCGAAATTAGTTGGGCATTTGTTAAAATAGAAGATGTAGTTAAAGCGGTTAAGTACCTCGACAAAATCAATTTTTTCGACGATGGATTAAAACAAAAAGATACAACCGATGACGGCAATAGGAGATAAGAATCATGTTGAAAACCATTGATCTGTTTGCCGGCGCAGGAGGATTGAGCTTGGGATTTTTACAAACGGGAAAATTCCAACTTGTTGCAGCGGCAGAAATAAACCCAAATGCAAGAAATACATATGCAAAAAATATATCTGACAATAACCCAGAGTTTGAGTTTATAAAAAATGTTGTCGGATGTGACTTTGAGGCTTTAAGTAAACGATTGGGTGGCATCGAAATTGTGATCGGAGGACCTCCGTGCCAGGGATTCTCGAATGCCAATCGCCAAAAGAATAGTTTGATAAGTATGAACAATGCTTTGGTAAAGGAATTTTTCAGAGCTATTAAAGAAATTAAACCCAAAGCCTTTGTAATGGAAAACGTAAATATGTTGCGTTCCGATACTCATAGATTTTATGAATCGACCAAAGATAACAGGGAAATTGATGCCTTAATTGCTCAAGGGTTCAAAATTCCTAAAAGAAAGGATAGTTTGCTTATAAGCGAAAAAAGTTATGTAGGAATTGATTTTAATAACGCAAATGCTGTTGATATTGAAAGCATATTACTTCCTGATGCATTATATCGGCTGATTAGTGTTCTGAAAAAAGATCTCGATAACGGTAAAAGACTTAAAAAATATTTGGAAAAGAATACATCTGCCTTGCTTAAAGGAATTCAGACATATTCCGAAGAAGCAAAAACAAAAGCATGTGAATCCATAAAAGAGATTGTCATAAAGCTGACTGATATAAAAGAAGCACTAGAGAAAAAAAATGTATTAACAGCAAGAGATAGTATTGAATATATAGTATCATTGCAAAAAGCACTGTTAACCATGAGTGAAATAAAAACAAATGGTTTAATAGGACGATATGCATATGATGGTAATAGTCTTACCTTTACTGTTAATTCGTACTCGGTAATCGATTATGTAAATGCAATCCTCGGAAACGAATATGTGCAAGATGGAGGAACGGTGTACTCTGAGTGGTTTGGTGTGCCACAAGAGAGAAGAAGATACATCGTTATCGGAGTACACAAAGATCATATAAAAGGAGAAAAAGTCAATCTTCCAAAAGCGCCCGATAAATATGATATGCGTACGGTATGGGATGCTTTCGGAGATCTGATGGATTATGAGGTCGGATATGAATCCGAATATACTCCTATTCCATACAAAAATGAGGAAATCGGAGAATACGCAACTTTGATGCGATCTGGTAGCAAAACGGTTAAGAACCATATAACGACAAAAACGACAGAGAAAGCCATGGAAAGGTTTAAAGCGATCAAGCAGGGAATGAACTTCCATAGCCTATCAGCAGTGCTAAAAGACACTTATTCCAAGCCCGAAAGAACGCAGAATACAATATATCTTAGATTGGATGAAAGCGAACCCAGTGGCACGGTTGTTAACGTAAGAAAGTCCATGTGGATCCATCCTAGACTTGATAGAGCGATAACTGTAAGAGAGGCAGCAAGACTTCAATCCTTCCCGGATAGTTTTGAATTCGTGGGAACAAAGGATTCACAGTATCAGCAGGTTGGAAATGCTGTGCCGCCGTTACTTGCAAAAGCAATAGCCGAAAAAGTTTTGCAGAATATTAAATAAATATGAAGAATACAGCCTGTTGTAAAGCGCAACCGGCTGTATTTTTGTTATATTAATGCAATTATATTTAAAGTATTCAAAATTACAAACAACATAAAATGTAAATATATGAAAAATATTAAAAACATTTTAAAAATAGTATTGACAAACGTAGAATTGTTTGGTACAATTTAATCACAAAATGAAAACGGAGGTGTCTCTCATGGCAAAAATACAGGAAACAAAACGCGATAAATTCGTAAGATTGGCGGAAGCACGCACTAATAAAATTATCGATATGATTCAGTTGCTCGGTAACTGTTCCAACTTGGGTGTATATGACTATACACAACAGGATGTAGATAAGATATTCACAGCGATTGAAATCGAACTTCGTGAAGCAAAAAAGAAGTTTAGCAAGGTAGACAGCAAAAAGGGGTCTCGTTTCTCATTAGATTAAGGGGGAGAATATATGAATACTTTGATGCCGATTCCGCAGAATTACAAAAATACGGTTGATTGGATTTTGGGCGCATATGCAGATGCTGGTGTAAGTTTTCCTAATGGATTTCAGAAGGATGCTATTCAAAATGCTGTTGGCGCAAGAAAGACAAACAAGTTCAAAGATTGGAGATGCGATATCTCTTTGTTGTCTAATGAATTTGGTACTTTTGTTATTATAGAAGATACTGGGACTGTAGGTTTGACGGGTAAAAATACGCCTGCGGAAGAAATCAATGCGATGATGGCACGAAACGAAGCGCTCCCAAGTTCGGAACGCCTTTCTCGTTTTACTTCTATGTTCAACTCCGGTGGCAATAATACTGGAGGAGGCCTTTATGGTGCGGGCAAAAGTGTTTATGCGGTTGCTTCATCAGAGTATACATATTATTTCGACTCCTTGAGAGAGGACAACATATACGTTGCCAATATAAATAAGTGCGGACAAGTTATGTCGAAGGCTTACGAGGGAGATGAGGCAAAAGAATATATCCTTAAAGAAACCGGCTTGCCTCCTAAAACCACCGTTGGAACGCGTGTTATCATTGTATCACCTAAGGAAGAGCTTGCAGATTCTATTACATCGGGTGATATTATTCCATTCATTCAGGAATCTTGGTGGCTGACCATAACAAAAATGGGCGAGGACTCTTGTATATCTGTTAATGGTGTTCCCGTATGTGTCCCCGAAGGAATTAAGAAGGGAACGTATGTCTTTGAGCTACAGTCTCCCGAAACATACGCTATGAGCTACAAGGTTAAACATTTCGGACTATATGTTTTTGAAAACGGTGATAATGTTTGGAGTGGTATTTCGTACTATCGAAAAGGTATGAAAATCGGTGACATTGACCTCAAGGATGTTCCTTCTAAGGTTGACGGAAAATTTTGGGGCTACATCGAGGTCGATGAAGCGTGGGAAACCGAGTTGGCAGAGATTGAAGATAAAGTTCATTTTGGCGTTAGTAAGGGAAAAAAGATAAGATCAATTTATCAGTATTTAAAGAATTACTGTAATGAAAAATTCAAGGCCAATCTTATCGGATGGGGATATATAAAAGACAAGGAAAATGAAGATAAAAAGCTTAGGGATGAATTGCAACAGATCGCTGAAGATATTCAGGATTTGTTCGATAAACTTGGCTTTGAAGATCTTGGCAAGGGGCCTCAAAAGGCAGATTTTGATATTCGTTGGCAAAATATCGTTTATCCGGTGGAAAATTCGGAAAGAGTAACTACCGGTGACAGTATTCGTTTTTCTGTGAGAATCAAGAGCTTCTATTCTACGGATAAACGTTTTGAATATAGATTGTACGTATCCAATCCGAAAACTGGAGCTGTAATTTCACAAATTGCAAACAATAGGATTACCGTAAAGTCGAATACAGTTGAAAAACTCGATTTTACACATGTTATTGATTGTAGTAATTCGGAACAATATGCAGAGAATCGCCTTGTGCTTTCGGTGAAAGTCGTCGGCAGTGGCAAAGAGAAAACGAAGGATCTGGTGTTCTTTTATGATATTGACAGGCCAGACAACACGAGAAACTGTGTTAATCTTACGCTCCATGAATGCGTGTTCCCCGTTCAGGGGAGCAGAAGGGTTAACTTCGATGAGGCTATCAGAGAAGTTTGCTATCGCATAGAGAACAAGAGAAATCACGATTTGCATTACAGATTAAATGTAAGCATTCATAATGCTACCGATCCCACTTGCCCCAAAGTTGTGGATGTTACCTCTGTAACGGGAGTTATAAAACCATTTGAAGATGAGATTACCGATTATGTTAGTGAGATTGTATTTGAGAAGGCTGTATATGAAAGATATTTGTCTGCTGGTATTTTGGAACTGAGAGCACGTTTGATTGCAAATGAAGATGATGATGAGTTTGAAAAAGGCGATAAGATTACAGCGTACAAGTTTAAAATCTTTCTCAACATGGATGAAAAGAACGGCAAAAACGATGCTTTCGATGTCAAGAGCGTAGAAGACCCAGACAATTTCAGACGTGCTTGGTTTACGCCCTGTAATGGACGTACTATATTTTTGAATGTAGGACATACTGCTTATCTTAATGTACAGGACTATCCCGAAATCCAACATGAATATCTTAAAGAGCAAATGCTAAAGCAGTATGTGCTTTTGTATCTTGCTGAAGGAAAATATGATATGTTCGGAGAGAAGGGAAAAGATTTTGCTGAGCTTGATCCTCAAGAAGCGGCAGATCAGGTTATCGAGAAAATAGAAAGAGTATATTCTCAGAGTTTAAGGTGAGGTGATATGAATGGGTCATATAGTTGCATTGGATGCAGAAGGTCGTTTGATATATGACGGGTTGCTTTCTTCGCAAGAAAAAGCGACAATTGACGAAATCTTAAAGGCCTTAAAAAAAGAAATTCCACAGATAGAAGCGGACTTGGAAAGTGTGTACGGGAAAAGTGTGCTGTATAAATATCATCTGGGACACTTCTTGGGCGAATTACTTGAAAAGTATGATATTTCAGTTTTTGAACAGAGACGCTTTTGGGATGAAATTAAGGTTTTTGCAACAAAGGAAGACCGAAAGAGGGACGAGGGAGCAAATGCTGTAACTCGAAGCTTTTACCATCAATGTTATACTCTGTCTCAATTTGATATTGCTGTAGTTGAAAAGCTTACATGGAGACAGTGGCAGGATATTCTTGACCGAGTAGGAAACAGGGAGGATCCTCGAATTTTTGAATGGATAAAAAACTATCCTAGTAAGATTCGCGAGGATGATTGGCGCGAGTTTGAAAAAGCATTGCATCTCTATTTAAAAGATAAGGATACAAGCGTGTTTGAGGACGAGGAACTGTTTGCTATATACGATTCGATTATGCTGATGAGTATAAAATGGCGTGAGCAGTTTAAGGTTTTCGAACAAGAGCATCCGAAATCGGCTAAAATAAAGACAAAGGGAACTTGGGCTAAAAAATACTATGCTCATTGCTTTGCTTTGAAAAAAGAACAAAGGAGTAAAGTTGTAACCGAAGAAATGTGCAATACAGCGTTTGTGGAACTAATCAAATAATATAAAGGAGAGATTTTATGCCGCATAAGTATTTTGAACAGACGAGAATTCGTCAACTTACATTACCCACATCTTTTGATACGGACCAAATACAGATCGGAATACCAGTTGACGCAGACGAGGCAATGTTGGTTGGATTGCACAACGTTGGTGAATCTGTTTTGCCATCCTCTGATTTTGGTTGTGTGTCAAAACGCAACGCATGAGGTGATGAGTATGCGGATAAATCTCAACCTAAAAGAAGGAGGTATATTAACACTATATGGGTACAACCGTTTGGTAACGACTATGCCTCTCCTTCACCGGTGGATATCATAAAAAGTGCTATCCAAAGATTCTGATTCCGCCCACAGGCATCGAATTCGTGTTATACGAAAATTCTGAAAAGAAGCAGTTTGTATTGACGGATTTGACAGAGGAAATAATGCTAAAGCTATGAAAGAAAACTTTGATGCTTATCTACACATAGTTTGTGAAGTTAGCTTGATCTTGTTTCAGAGCATTTAACATTCTCTGAAATATAAATTATACTATCAATATCTTTTTTGCAATCAATAAAATATTTTGCAATTTCCCAACTTGTCATCCTAAACTCCTTTGTAATATTTTATCATAAAAATAAACCTAAACCGAACACTCTCGTATTCGATTTAGATTTTGATTGGCGGAGAAGGAGGGATTCGAACCCTCGAGACGCTTTTGACGCCTACACGATTTCCAGTCGTGCGCCCTCGACCAAGCTAGGCGACTTCTCCAAAAGGGTTATTCAATTACCAAACTATTATATAAATAATCGAAATAAATGTCAAGCGGACGGAGCGAAAAAGCGAAATTTGTTTTTGAAAAATGTAAACCGATATACGGCGGCGGAGAAGGCGTAAAGATAAAAGGCGTTCGGTCGGGCGAAAAGCGGGGAAATCGGCTGCAAAACGCAAATATCGGCCTTAAATCGGCGAATATTGAATAAACGAGCAAAAGAAAACGCATCTCAGACGAGATGCGTTTTGTCGTTTAAGTGATTGATTTAGGCGTTTTCGCTTGATTTCATATCTCTTTCCTTGATGCGGATAATGCCGATGATGAAGTTAAGGAACACGACTACGCCGCCCATCAGGAACAGGTAGTTGCTGACGGAGTACAGGCTGATGATGGCGAACAGCAGGTTGTTGCTGTCGAGCCAAGCCATGTATTGATAGCCGAGCACGCCGCGTTTAGCGTTGGTCGGGCGGATGGCCAGCATGATGCTGCCGTCGTCTTCGACTACGATTGCGACGTTAAGCGGAGAACCTGCGACGTCTTCGTTGGCGACGAGGGTGTTGGAAGCGTTCCAAAGGAGCGGTTGCAGCACGTTTTTGTTGAAAGCTTCGTCGGTGAAGAGTTCGTCAACCTTGATGTTGGAGAGGCCGTAGTACTCGTCGCTGGTGAGCCAGGTGTGAAGTTTCGATTTCACGCCGTCCAAAAGCGAGATGTCCACTGCGTCGAGAAGGTGATGCAGGTTTTCGATGTTGAGGTAAGTCACGTCGTTGTAGGTGAAAACGATTGCGTAAGAAGTGACGGTGGAATCGGTGATTGCCGCGCCGTCATTCGGGCAGTAGGCTTCGCCTTCGGTATATTCTGCGTTGCAGGTAGGGCAAGTGTGTTTCACGGAGGTGTAAGTGCCTTGCGGATTGTCCACCACGACTGCCGCGCCCTCAAGAAGGCCGACGACTGAGGTGAGATCCACGGTCATGCCGTTGCCGTCCATATCGAGAATGGTCCAGCGATAAACGCTTTCGTCGTTTTCGCCGAGTTCAGGATCGTATTGCTTGTAGTCGTAAGAAACGTCGTCGCCGGAGCCGATGTCGCGTTGACCGAGAATGAGGTTGACGAGCACAGGAATGGTCTGACGGCTGGAGTTTGCGAACTCGAGCAGGCAGTCGTCGAAAGTAACGTAACCGTCGCGATCGATGGACGTGAAGTTCTGCTTCATGAGGTCGTAAGCTTCCTTGTTGTTGAAACCTTCTGCAACCAGTTTGTGGTTGGTTTCTTTAAGGTTTTCATAGATGCCTCTTGCGACTGCGTGTCTGATTTCGGGAGCTTTGTAGCAATAGTGATAATCGTACAGAACGTAGTTGTTGTAAAGAACGCTGTAGAGGAAGGTGTCCGGATTTGCGGCGATCTGATCTTCGGTCAAAGCCAGCGGATCTACGCCCTTGCCGAATTCTTCTTCGAACCAAGCGGTAACGTCGTCCATGGTGAGTTCGGTTGCCGTCGGGTTGAAGTAGGTTACACCCTGGAAGTCCACGGCCGTTACGCCGGTGGTGTAGGTGCCGACCACTTCTTCGTCTTCGGTTGCGGTGTAGTAGTTGACGTCGTTAGAAAGAGTGCCGTTGACGACATTCAGGGTTACGTATTTTTTGACCAAATTGCCGTTGAACTTGGCTTGATCTTCCCAGCCTTCTTTGAGGTCTTCGGCAAAGAGGGTGCTGGAGGTTGCGCTGCCGATGAGATCAGGAAGCGCGAGGTTCAAGAGCGCGCCGAAGCCCACGGTGAGAATCAAAGCCCATACGGTTACGGAAACCATCTGGCGTTCGATGCTGCGTTTTGCTTTCTTTCTGGTGATGACGAGAGTGGCGATGAGCCAGACTACAGCCAGCACGATAACGATGATTGCGCCGAGCCATGCCGCGAGAGCGTAAGGGAACGGAATGCCCATGCCCATAAGGTCGCCGGCGTTGTACGGAGCCTGTTGATAAATTTTGTAGTTGGCGAGAACCACCAACGCGATGAGAAGAGGGAAGCCCGCAACGTAGCAGACGGCTTTCAAAACTTTAAGT
>ERZ808286.1197-NODE-1197-length-13617-cov-4.661997_pt1 | contig 13617 bp, 23 predicted proteins | sample MGYA00521276_ERZ808286 | MGnify/ENA primary metagenome ERZ808286 (study PRJEB31516, sample SAMN03275607) | gut metagenome | biome: mammalia-associated habitat; material: feces | host: Papio cynocephalus | place: Kenya | collected 2012-08-01 ... | reverse complement strand
CGTGTTAAACTTGATTTTAAAGAATTACCAATGTTTTTAATTGTACTAAATACACTGTTTATTGTATTTTTTAAAGTATTTAATGAACTACTGTCTAATTTTTCAACGGTATCATTTGCTTCTTCTACTTTATCTACAGCAGTATCTATACCTTGTTCTAATGGTTTAGTGTCAGCTGTAAGTTTTACATTCAATTCTCCTACATTTTTACTCATCTAATCACCTCCCTTTAATTCTTTTATTTTTTGTTCAATATATCTTGATTTTTCTACATCTACTTTTTCTTTATTAACTGTACGTTTTCTAGTTAAACGTCTAATCTTATCTAAATAATATTCTAACTTTTTAGGTTTATGTTTGCTGTTATTAAATGCCGCTGTTTGATATGCTAACGTTGTTATATATTCTTGGTCACGAATTAGTTTTTCATTGTAACCTAACATATAATTATTAAACTCCCATAATTCCATATCTAATATTTCATTTGGTTTTAATCCAGCGCTTGCACCAAGTCTAATTAAGTTTTCAATAAAATCTATTTTTGAAGAAGTTGTTGTTTTTCCTTCTTCTCTAGTAACTTTTTTTCGATTTCATCCTCACTTAATCCTGGGTATTGTAATTGCATTACGAACCATGTAACATAATCATATAACTCTGCCATACCACATGTGTCTAATACATAATCTCTAAATTCTTTTTCATCTACTTTTTCTTTATCTAAACCACAATATAATAGATTAATTAAATCATTTACATCCATTTTATCTATTTCACTAACAATATCAGTGTAATTTTTACCAAACTTAGTTTTAATCTTTAAACATGTTCTTAATTTACAATTGAACTCATATTCTCTTTCACCTATTTTATAATTCATAACATTTCCTCCTTTTGTGATTTGAATTGAGTAATATATTTATATTACTTTTAATTTGTCGATTCTTCTGGTTGCTTAATAAAAATAAGGCGAATTAATTAAAACTCGCCTTTTTTCATTATTCTGTTGGCGCAGTTAATGTAATTGCATTACTACCTGCTACAGAAATTGATAGTGTAACATTACCATCAGCTTCATCGGTAATAGTTAATGATTCTATATAACCTGTTCCTTCCATAAAGATTGTATCAGTTATACCGAAACCAAATGTTAATAATGTACCGTTTTCAAATGCGTCAACCAAATCTTTTTGTCCTGCATCTTTATCAAAGTCAACTGCTCCATCACATGAAGCACTCCAGTCTTTAATACTTGGTACTTTTTCTTTATATTGATTACCGAATGATACTACTTCAATTATATCTTTAGATAATTCTACTTCCCATGAACTCATGTGAGCCATTTTCTTAGCACTAGCATCTTTACCTAACTTGATATAACCTGTAACACCTGTATAAAGTGCCATAATTATTTACCTCCTTATTTATTATCAATTTGTATTATAAGATTAATAGTAAACTCATATCTATTTTTTGAATCTCTACCAAGAGGCATTATATCTGTTATCTGACTAATTTTAGTAACTGTTTTATTACCAAATGTACCTGATAATGATTCCAATGTAGATATATGTTTTTCTATTAATTCTATGCTATTAAAATATGATTTATTTCTTACTCTAACTTGAATGTATGGTTCTCTAATTGTAGGTTTAGCTTTTCCTAAACTTCGAGTAGGTGTATTGCCACCATAGAAATTTAATAATGTAACGTTGTCAGGTTCATCAGGCATTTGTCCATATTGTATGACACCTGTTAATTGTTTTCCAATATCTTCTAACATTTCTTGCATTATTTATTTACTCCTTCCTTTACTTTTCCAGCTGTTATTTCTACTAATAAATTAATGTTAGTAGCAAATGGTTCTTCTAAATATTTAGCTTGACCAATGTCATGATGAAAATCTAATACTTCATGTTGTATAGGAGCATATTCATAACCGTTTTCAGGATTGAATGCTTCATATGTAACATATACAGTATCTTTATTTTCTTGTATAACTCTACCGCTATCTTTTAATCTACCTGTATCAACTGGGACAAGTGGTTGTGATAAATCTAATAAATATTTTCCAGCTTCTACCAATCCTTCAGATGAAGCAAGTTTTATATCATTTACTTTTTCTGTAAATTCTTTTTCTAATCGTCTAATATTTGTAAATTTCCATTTACTCATATTCTAATCCTGTAACCAACTACTTGATTATCTAATAATGATTTCCATTGTGTTATTTCTAGTATATCTTTTCCATCAATATTATCTTTATCTTGTACTGGTTCAAATGTATATATAGTTATAGTACTAACAACATCTTCATTATTAGCATTCTTAACTATATTAGTTTTATATACTTTTCTACATTTGATTTCTTTTGTTACAATGTCATATTCACGTTCATTATATTCATTAATTTTTTTGAATTTTTTAAGAGTAGCGATGTCAGTAAAATGACTACTTAACAAATCCTCTCTCATAATATTCTACCTCCTTTTTGTCAGGTAACTGTCTTAATGAATTTAAACCGGACATAATGTTTGTCGGATAACTATTCTTAACATTAGAAGAATCTACGTTTAATGTATAAGTATAACCATCTAATGATTCAGATTTTACAGCTGAATATTTTATCACTGATTTCTTATAATTTAACATTGATGAAATTGTATCATCATTTACACCGGTAAACGATAATCTAATTATAAAACCATTGAATTCTTCATCAAATAACTTTTCATATACTTGTATTTCATTTTTATTTATACTTTTTATTGTATATATTTTTGTATTATTTATAGAATATCTTAATTCTATTTGAGATTTAGGAATAAATTCAGATGGTATATCATTAGAAACTATTATCTTTCCGTTTTTAATTGTAATGTTGTCAGATATACCAACAGAAGTAATAAAACTTCTATTAGTATAATCTCTGACATCATTTAATATAGTTGGTAGAAATGTTCTCACATCATCAGGTGTTAAACCAGACATGCTAGCTAGTGTATCTATATCGAACATTTTATCACCTCATTTATTTTTTACTTTTAGGTTCTTCTTTTATTGTTTCAGCTTTACCTACAGCATAACCGTAATTTTTCTTAGTTAGATTTTCAACTCTATCTTCTGAAATAACTATAATTTGATTAGCAGTAATTAGCTTATTATTTTTATCTATAAATTGATGAGTAACATAAAATTTTATCATTGTTAATCACCTCTTTTACTATTCTTCGCCTTTAATTACTAACTTACCATGATAGAATTCAGGTCCGTGGTCTAAACCAAATTCAGCATAGATTTCTTTACTTGAACCACCACGTTGAGATAAATCTTTAATTGTGATTATTTCACCTGTTTCTTTATCTCTTGTAAATACTGGTCTTACAAAAGGTATGTCTGCAAGTAATATAATATTTGCTGGTACATCATTATCAACTACAACATATACATTAACTCCGAAGTCAGTAACTATTAAATCAACAGCAACTCCACCAACAAATCTGTTTCTATCAACTTCAGTTAATTTTTCAGATTTAAATAGTTTAGAGATAGCTTGTTTATTTTTAGAGTTAACAAAGATAACTGGTTGTTCAAATGCACCATTGTCATATACTTTACGAATCATTTCATTTAATTCATCAGCAGTAAATACATCTTTAGTCGCTGAATTAACTACGTTTGTAGTAATAGCAGCTATAATACCTCTAGTCTTAAGAGCAGCTGTACTTGAAGTTAAACCAGCATTAGAATATACACCATTAAGAGCTGTATAGTTCATATCTCTCTTCATTTTTTCTAAGTGTAGTAAGATTTGTAATGCTTCTTCTGAAGTTTCTTCAGGCATTGCTCCTGCAGTATTTACACCACTAAGTCTTCCGTTAGCTCTTTCTCTTAATCTTGAAACAGTAACATCTTCTTGGAAAATTTGAATTACGTTTACATCTTGAGATAAACCAAAATAAGTAGGATTAGCAGCACCAACTGATTGAGCTTCAGTTATAGCTGGTTGTGCACCATCACTCATTGCATATTTTACTGATATAGGGAATTCAGGGTTAGTAGTAATTTCAGCATTGCTTCCATCAGTACCACCGATTAAAGTTAAGAATTGTGTTTTATTAATATTTGAGTTAAATAACATTCCTAAGAAATTAGGAGTATTACTAACATAAGCATTTCCATTATTCATAAATTAAATTCCTCCTTTTATTTTTTATTTTTTAAATATTTAGCTATTACAGCTTGATAATTACCTGCTTTATAATCTTCGTCATAGTCTGTAGCAGGATTTTTAGTTTCTACATCATTTTTAGCGTATGTATCAGACTTAACGTTTTGTTTACCAAAGTATTTTGGTTTTAATTCTTTTAATTGTGAAATTATTTCAGCACTATCTTTAATATTTCCTTTTGCATCTAATTCTACTTCATCTAAATCTAAATAGTTTATTAATGCATCAGAATCAAATACATTTTCATTATCTAAGATAGCAGTTAACTTTTTAACTTTAATATCTCTTTCTTTATCAGCAATATCTTGATTTATTCGAGCTTCTAATTCTTCAACTTTTTGTAATGCTTTATCTGCATTTGCTAATTTAGTTTTAGCTTCTTCAACATCTTTAACACCTAGCTCTTTGAATATTTTTTCTCTAGCTTTCTCTTCTCTAATTTTAACATATGATGTTTTAGGTTGTGTTTCTTCTGTTTCTGTTGTAACTTGAGTTTGAGTTTCTTCAACTTCAGTTACTTCTTCTTCAATGTTTTTTTGTTCACCTTCCATGATGACCTCCTTCTGTTTAAAGTCCATCGACTATTATTCTGGTATTTTTTGAGTGCTCCATAGCCACAACCAAGTTAGTTTATAGACTTTTAATCCTTGTGCGGTCTTTTGGTTACAAAACATTCAGTATCACATCTACAGTTAATATCTTCAGATGCTATACCGAATAAACCTGGACCTTTAGTTTTATAACCATCTATCATAAAGTAACCATTATTATCTTCACTTATACCGTCTGATGCTAAATGTCCAGGTCTAGGTACTTTAGCTTCATATGTATATAACCAATGTCTTGTTACTTCATAACCTTCTTTTTGCAATTCTTTTACAGCTTCTAATTTAGCTTGTGTTCTTGTTCTAGTATATTCAGTTCTAAATGTTCTTAATGTTTTAGCACCATCACCGTTAGTTTTTCCATATACTTTGTTGTATACTAATCTTTTTAATTCTTTATTTATTTCATCTAAACTAGAACTATTCTCGATTGCACGTTTAATATTATTTTTTAATCTTGTTTTATTTCTTTTTAATTCAAATGATATTGAATGTTTAGTATTAGGATTAATTAATATATTTTTATAATTAATCTTCTTAGTTAAATCAGCGATATTAAACAATAAATCTGCATTTCTATTTATATTATCAATTATTTCTTTAAGTATTAAGTCATTTAATTCTAAATATAAATTATCAATTATTTTATTAATTCTTCTATACATTAAATCTACACTAATAATATCATATACATTATATTTATCTTCAACTGCTAACATTAATAAATATAAACTATTTTTGTACTTTTTTATTATTTTCTTCTGAATCAGAACTTCCTGTTGGTCGTTCTTCTTCTTCAGTTTCTTGTTCAGTATCTTCTGTTCCTTCAATGTCTTCATTTACAACATCTTCCTCTAACTTACTTTCATCTTCTTCTATATTTTTTATTTCTTCTTCAGCATCATCTACAAATGGGTGATGTGATAATGCTGTTTTTCTTGATAATAAATCAGTTGAGTTCATAACCATGGTTACTTGTTCTAATTCATTTGTTATCATATGTCTATCGAAGATAAATTTAACATCATTAGAATCAAATTCATTTTTATATATACCTATTACATTTAAATAAGTAAATATTAAATTAAACAAATAATTTAATGCAACTTGTCCATTTTCTTCTAAATCATCAGCTTTTTCATCTAATGGTCCATAGCTCCATTTAAGAGCAACACCACTTGCATTTCCTAAATTATCTCTATCAGCAAAGTTTATACCTCTACCGAATCTATAAATATTCTTTTCACATAATGTATATAACTTTTCTCTAGCTTCAGTCGGTATGTCAACTGTTTTAGATTCAGCTTTACCACCTTCACCAAGATTAATTGCTTTTTTAATTTTTAAATCTTCCATGAATTGTTTTATTGATTGACCTTGATAATTTTCTAAAATCCATATAGCATCTTGTATATCATCTACATTATTAGCTAAATCACTTAAGTTTATATCTAAAATATCAATGAAACATCTTATAGGCATTAAAGCATCAACATTATCATCCGTATATTTCCACATTACCCATGGTATTCTTCCCCATGACTGAATTTCAACATTACTAACTTGTTCACCATAAGTAGTTATTTTTTGTAATAATGGTACATCTTTTTCTTTTAATTCAAATTTATAACCTCTAGAACTAGAATATACATCTTTATATGTATCATCAAATACTTCTGCATATTTTGTTTGTTGTTTTTTACCGTTATCATCATAATGAACTTTAGTATATAAATATATTACACATTGTAGTTCATCATATTCATTTAAGAAATGTATAACTTGTTTTGAATTAACGTTTAGAAGTTTTAAATTTCCTGTATTTTCATCAATAATAACTCTGCTCCATCCTACTTTATATTTTTGAGCATTTTTAACATTTTCTTGATTGTATTTACCCCAGTGATTGTGTTTGTATAATATATCATCAATCATGTCTATAACTTGTTCAGGTATGTTGTTGTATTCAGTTTTAACAGGATTACCAACTAAATAATCTTTACATTGATTAACTAGTTCATATAAGTAACTGTGTGCTAATTTATGATTAGCTCTACTTAAATCAGGAGCTGTATACGGAAATTGTTCTTTTATATGCATACCTTCTACTATTTTTTCTTTTTCTTCATATAACATCATTAATTTTTGTCTTTCAGTTATTTTAACATTTTGTGATTCATAATATTTATCTGCATCCAACATTTCTTTATAATCATCTGATGCTAAGAAGTTTTTGATGAGTGTATTAAGAACATTTTGATGTTCTCTTATATAACTTCTAGTGATACCTTCAATTTTATAAGAATCAATAATACTAATAGGCAATGCTTGTTGTAATGTTACATCAGGATTATTATCTACATGATAGTTATCTGTCATTTTATCACCTCTTATTTATTTCTTTTTCTTTCTAATTTTTTATAACCATTTATCATTGCTTTTTTCTTCTTGCAATGCTTTTATTTCTTTTTTAGTGTCTCTGATAAGTTTAGCTTTAAGATATAATAAGTAATTTATTTCTTTTTCTCTATTCTTCATCTTTTTCAGGTACCTCAGAATAATAACACCATGTAATTTTATCTCTAGGAATAGTGTATTCCATATATTCACCTGTACTTGTTTTATGTTTAATAAATACTAAACCTTCTTTGTCCATATCAATTATTAATCTTGGTATTTCTTTAATATTACTAAATTGCTCATTTCTAAGCATTTCATAAGATAAAGTTGTTAAATCAATTTCATCTTTATCTGTTAGTGTGATAGATATACCACTACATAATATTATTTTAACTTCTTTTTTCATATTATCACCTTTCTTGCGTAATTAGTACTAATAATTACCATCCCGCTTGTTTTCTCATTTCTCTTTCACATCTATATCTTGTAGAATCAATAGTGTGATTATCATGGTCAGCTACTTTTCTTAATACATTACCATTTTTATCAATTTCATATTCAGCATTAAGAAATTCTCTAGCAGCATTAGGACATCTCTTATCATCAATGATTATTTCATTTAATTCTTGTAACCATTTAGTTCCTCTTTCAACACTACCTGGTCCTTTTTGTGCATTTACTACCCACATAAGTCCTTCATCTTTTAAATCTGCTGTTGATTTCTTTTCAGCAGAATCACATGTAGTATACTCGTATAAATCATTAATGTTAGGTACATGTTTTAATATTTCTCTTGCTAATTGTCTGTTTAACATTCCAGTACCATATATTTCATCAAATATGTAAAGTTTTCTTTCTCTTCTATCATAATGACTTCTTGTATATGCTGCAGGGTCATTAGCAAAACCATAATCTATACCACCACTTATATTATCAAAGTGTGATATTTCTTCATCAGTTATAGTTCTTATATTTAAATTCTTAAATACATCTGTACCATAACCAACAGGTATACCTAAATACTCATGTGTGTATGCATCAATATCACGTTCTTTAAGTGTTAATGCATCTTTAATCCAGTCTGGTCCTAACCACTTATTTGCAAGGTCTTGAGGTAGCATTTCCCAATTAGATAAAGAAACAAAATATTCTTTATCATACTTCAAAATATTAAATTCTTCATTAACCCAGTTTCCTTTGTTTCTAGGAGGGTTATATGTGTAGAATGTAACAAAACGTTGATTACTACCACGTCGAATTGTTTGATTAGCACTTCTTATTTTGTCCATGCCACTTAATTGTGCAACTTCTTCATACCAACTATACTTAATGTAACCAAAAGGAGCAGTTGTTGACTTAATACCTTCAGGGTCATCTAATCCTGTAAAGAATATCTTCTGTCCTGTAGGTTTATAAGTGATAGGAGGAGCTCCTTGGTCACTTGTAGAAATATCAAAATAGTCTTCTACATGTAATGTATGTATTGCTTTTATTATTTGTGCATATACACTACCATGTAAATCTACTTTGAATTTTCTAGTACATATAGCATGCGTATTTGGATTTTGCATGATTCCTATCACTATCAGTTCAGATGCGATAGAAGATTTAATACTACCTCTACCACCAGCTAACCAATAGTGTGAATAGTCATCATTTATAAAATGATTGACTAATCTATAAAAATGAGGAGGTGTAAAGTCTGTAAAATTAACTATCATTTTCACCATCATCATTTTTAGGTAAATTATTAACAAATGTAATAGGTTGTGTACCTGTATGTTCTACATCTGTTTTATCTTTCCATCCGTAGTTATTTACAGCTACGAATTTAGCACCACCAATGTTTCTAGTGCCAGGATTTAATAATATCTGTTCTAAATCAGCTTGTAAAATACTTAAGAACCAATTATAAATTTCTTCATAACCATTTCTATTTTTATAATCAAATAAAGTTTGTTTGTGTATACCCGCCCAAGCGCAAAAACCATATAATGATGGTCTTAATCTATCTTGAGGTTTTACATCTTCATATGCATGAACTAATTTTTGTTCTTTGCAACATAGTTTGATTTCTTCATCTAAATTAAATCTTTTAAAACAATTACTGCAATATAAGTATTCACTCGGCTTATTCTCGTTATCTAAGTATTGTAAATATTGGTCCATACTATTTTTTAAATCATCTGGTGTTGGAAATTTTAATGGTTTAATTTTATATGGTAATTTCATAAAATACCTCCTTTGATTTTGCCGAATATATTTAACTAATATAATTATAACATAAAAGACAAAAAAAGTAAACACGGATTATATCACACTTTATTTGATTTGTAAATCTTTTTTTTGAGGTTAACGAGGTTAACGAAGTTAATGAGTTAATGAAGAAAAGTTGCTACATATAATTTATATTTTCAAATTTCGAAGTTAAAAAAGTTCATTAACTCATTAACCTCATTAACCTTTTTTTACAAAGTAGGATAAACAAACACTTCGGAGCTGTTAAAAAGGTTAATGAACGAAGTACGAGTTAATTAACCCGAGCTCATTTTTGAACTTTTTTGAGCTTTTTCAAAATGCAAATTTTCAAAAAATGCAAAAATTTGCTTTGTTCATTAACCTTTTTAATAAAAATTTTATACTTTTTTAGTATAAACTATGTTACTTATACAAATAAAAATATGAGTAAAATTACTCATATTTAATCAAAATACTTATGTTTTTTATGATTACCATTACTAATTATGTTTTCTATTTTTTCTAGTTTATCATTACGTAATTTATATAACTCGATATTATGTTCTAATAATAATTGAGCAGACTCCTCATAGTTTGCATATTCTTCACAAAAACATATTTTCTTAATATTTCCTGCAATTAAATATTTAGTACACACAGGACAAGGGAATGTATTAACATATAACGTTTTACCTTCAATGTTATGATTAACACATGCTAACATTTCTGCGTGTATACTATTACATAGTTCTAAGTTCTCACCAGTTGTGCAGTATTTTCTTTTACAACAATCATGACCTAGAACTGCGTTATAACCAGTACTAATAACATTATCATTTTCATCACATAATATCGCAGCCACTTTTCTACGTTGACAGTTACTATTTTGAGCTATGCTTTTTAATAAATCTTTCAAGATAATCTTCTTTGCCAATCATAGTAATGTTTAAGCCTTCTTTAGAACCTATAATATTTAATTCACCATAAGCATTGTTTAATTCTTCTTTTGTTAATAATATTTCATCAACTTTTAATCTTTTAAGTAAACTAGCTATTATTCTTGCGTAAAGAACACTGTCTTTCACACTATCTTTCATGTTTATTTCCTCCTTTTATTTATTTGTGATAAACCAACAATTAACAAAACTCGTTTATCACTAAGCGTTATTGAGAGCAATAAGAAAATGTTAATTTTTAAATGCTAACAGCAACTGAATATTTGTTACTTACTTCTACACCAGGTATTTCTTTAGTATAACCTGATTCTTTTAAATCAGCTTTAACTTTCTTATCATCTACTATTAATTTCTTATACTCATTTGGTATCTTACTTTCATCTACAATTGATATGCTTTTCAGTGTCTTAACTGTGACACCTTTAAGTGGTTTAAGACCTCTTTGATAATCTTCAATCACTTGATTTTTAGCAAGTTCATATTCTTCAGGTAATTCTGCTAATTCTTGTAGCTTTTGTTCTTCTAAATCAGATATTTGTAGTTTTAACTCTGCTATTTGAGAGTCATACTTATTATTAATATCATCAATAGTTTTTCTTAATTCTAATATGTTCATTTATTCCTCCATTATAACATCTAATAAATCATACTTTTTACATTTTCTAAAGTTGTATAATGCATTTATAGCACATACACTAAATATTACAAATGATATACTATAATATATTACATTATTCTTAACATATAATATACATAGTGTAGCAAAGAATATATTTAGTGCGAATGCATATAAACTATACATTCTAGCTATTCTTTTTACTGTCATCATTCACCAATCCTTTCTTTTTTAATATATCAACTATATCACCTATTTTACCGGGTTCTTCTGATACACTTAATATAGTAAACTTAGTGTTATTAAAAATAGGTTTCAATAGTTCATTTATCTTTTTTTCATTAGTAATTGATTGACCATAACCACTACCAAAATCTAATGGTATAGTCTCCATCCATCTAAATTTTAATCTTCTTAGCATACTAGGATGTGCTAAAGGAAAAGCCATCTTAGCAAGATTAAGTGGTTCTTTATCAGACTTAATCTTAATGACTAATAAATTATATATTTTATCATAATTAGTTCCTACTGACCCACTGTAGACATTACATCTATAGCCTTGTTCTTCCAATGAATTTATAGCTGCAATATATTTAGCACATCTTTCTTTAATATCTTCTTTTGATATATGCCATGCAGCTGATATAGATATAAATATATTTATAACTTTAGAGTTAATTATGTTTCTATTATCTCTAATCATGTTAGTTGGTATACCAATGACGTAGTTAGGCACATTTGGTATAAATCCTACTACATCATTGATTGTACTTCTTCTTATTTTATTTACTGTATCTACACTATCAAAAGTTAAAGATTGTTGTGATATATACGATGCTAATTCTTCATCACCGTATTTGCATAACTCAGATGCTTCTTTTAATGAATGAGTACCTGAGAAGTCAAAATCTCTATCATCACTACTATTATATCTCATAGAAGTAGAATTATCTATAAAGTTTGTAAATTCTTCTATTGAGTCATAATAGCTAATATTATTTTTATCATTGAATACATTTATCATTTTAAATACTTACTCCATTCATTATTCTTATTGATTTCTTGAATTATAGTATTTATATCGTCTTTAGTCATTGATTTAGTAATAACAGTTTTAACAATTGTTTCTTTATCAATACCTGCAGCTAACATTTTACTTGCATTAATAGTAGCTCTCATTGATACTACAAATCTTAATCTTCTTTTCTTAATAGCATTTCTTATATCAATAATGAAGTTATATAATTCATTATCATTACAAATAGTTTTTTCTATGTTTTCATCGTAGTCAAATTCCATTACTGCAAATCTATCTAAAGTAGCACCATCTAATTGATTACGACCAACATAAATCATATCTGCACCATTACCAAAAGTATTTGCTGCTGCAACTACTCTAAAGTCCCTATGAGCATTTATTCTACCATTTGGAAAATCAAAGTAGCCATTAGCAAGTGCTGCATTTATAATTATTAATGCCTCAGCACAAGATGCATCAATTTCATCAAAGAAGAATAATCCTCCATTGGTGAATGCTTTATAAAATTCTGTCTCATGATATGTACCACCTGCGTCAATAAATCCAGTCAATTTATATTCTTGAGTTATTGAGTTACTAAAGTAAAATGGTAAATTTAATGCTTCTGCAACTTGTTCTAAGGTGTGATTCTTACCACTACCTGCAGGACCAACTAACATTAATGGTATCTTTTGTGATACTATTTTTATTATTTGTTCGAAATTCTTATGAAATAAACCTTCAACATGAGTTCTTTCACCATTATTAATTATTTCTATGGTACTTGGTAATTTACCATATGTTGTATTAACAAATTCTTTAGTATAATCGACAATCTTAGATTTTATTTCTTCAATCGATTCTTTTTTAGCTTTTTCTATGATACCATCAATAATAGTTTCTTCAAATTTATTATGTGACGCTATATTCTTAATATCTTCTACGGCTTTTTGTATACCTTCTAATATATCTTTATTAGCATTAGTATTTTGTATGTCAGAAGTAGGTCCAGATTGACTCTCGTCATACCATTTAATAAAGTCTTGTATTTTATTATTATAAGGCGTGCGTGCACGTAATTCTTGTATTATCTTAGTTTTAGTAGATGTAGTTAAATACTTAACTACATCTACATTTTCATTCTTTACGAATTTCCAATCATTTAATATGTCAAACATTATAGTAGAATTATTTTTATAAGAAATATAATATTTATTATCATTATTATCTAATATTAATTCTAACCTATTGTCACATGTAAAAAATGCGATATGTTCTTTCATTACATCATCACCTCATTACATTTTTTAATAAATTCATCTACGATGTCTTTGCCATAATATTCACAAGCTTCATCATAATCAAATTCATCCATACCACTTTCATCAGTAAATACACTAATTAAATCCATTTCAAATTCTTCTGAATATACTGTAATTGTGTAATCTTCCTCTTCAAATTGTCTTTCTGCAATTTCCATTGCTTTTTTAATTTCTTTTTCTTTCATTTTTTCTTATCTCTCCTTTATTTAATTTATATAAATATTGTACCACAAT
>ERZ808286.1193-NODE-1193-length-13677-cov-8.440097_pt1 | contig 13677 bp, 13 predicted proteins | sample MGYA00521276_ERZ808286 | MGnify/ENA primary metagenome ERZ808286 (study PRJEB31516, sample SAMN03275607) | gut metagenome | biome: mammalia-associated habitat; material: feces | host: Papio cynocephalus | place: Kenya | collected 2012-08-01 ... | reverse complement strand
CCGCGTCAGCCGGATATTCGGTTAGTCCATCCACGGAACTACGCCGCTGCCCCATTTTTTTTCATCGTCTCCTTCTTCTTTAGATTGGAAACGGTATAAGCCTGCTCGCGGTTTAAAGAACATTGACGCGTTAGGATGATTTAATACATCGTTCTTGTCCCACCAAAATTGCACGGTAAGTTCGGGGATAATTCCTTCGGGGGCTTTCGTCGGGACATCTTCTTGATATGGAGATTTTTTAGGCCAGTTTAGATTTAAAACTTCGCGTGAGTAAGGCTTATTCTTATTCCAATCAAACTCAAGTAATATATTTCCTGAATAAGGTAAGCCAAGTCTGTCAGCGACATTCTTTCGGAACCCAATTAAGATAATACGATCCCGATCTTGTGGCGCCCCGAATTCAATTGAATTTATCAGTTCTTCGGTCATAACATATCCAGCTTCTGTCAACAGTGTTTTTAGATGTTCAAAGAACTCCCTATGCTTGGCTGTTCGGTATAGCCCTTTTACGTTTTCAAAAAGGAAAAAGTCAGGCAAAGTCTCACAGATAAGAGCAATATATGTTCCCGATAGTTTTCCGTTTTCACCCTCTTTGCCTTTGTTTTTTCCGGCAACAGAGAAATCAGGGCATGGAGGCCCCCCGATGAAACCAGTTAAGGTTTGAGATTTTGAAACTTTTACATTTGCTTTCAATTCTTCTAATTCTTCTGAATTGAAGATTTGAGCTATGTCTTCAATATGATGGCCAAAAATAGGCTCAGCTATACCCATTTTAAGACGAGCGTATCGATAGACTTCATTGAATGCTTTATGAAATTCATTCACATATACCACATTATAATAGCCAGTTTTCTCAAATCCAAGGTCGAGAAAGCCTGCTCCAGAGAAAAAAGAAAATATATTGAGCTTCTCCATTTAAATATAGACAGGTACTTCGATGTAATAACGATAAATCCTTTGCTAATACACAGAAGTTCCTTAATTTATGAGATAATATATATAATTGTCTACTATGGGCGGTCATTGTCTGCGCTTGAAAGCGATTAGATGCAAAGGTAGTCATTATTTTCGAAAATTATGGTAGCGAGTATACTGATTTTTTTGGCGCATTTCGATGCATTATGGAGCATAGATGGATTGTATTGCGTTGTTTTTGGTGATTTACACGGATTTTGCTATCGGGGTACGATGCGCGATAGGGATATATCGTGTCTCGGCTTGGGCACGCAGCTGAGCCGTGCCACGGCTTTCCGGCGCAACGAGTATGTCGCCGAGCTGGCCGATGCTATCATCTTCGCGTCAATGCATCCGGGTAGCTCGCTCTATGCTATTTACGACAAATACCGCGGCCGCAAGCCTGTGGATGTCCTCGGGTAGGGGGTGTACGGTAGGAGGGTGTGCCGTAATGCCGAATTATTGTAGGGACGCAATATATTGCGTCCGCAGCGGCAGTAGGTAATATGGCTTAATGTGCTGTATTCCGGGATATTACCATCATACTGCACAGACGCTATGTATGGCGCCCCTACCGGGTCGGCATTTTGACACACCACCGGGTCGACATCTTGACGCGCCGGCGGTACACAATAGAGTGTATCAGGATTGTATTGAGTGGGAGGGGGCGAGCGGATGACGATGGAAAGGTTGCACGCCGTGGGCGATTATGCCGAGTTATGACCGGGCTACGGAGCCGGTGCGGCAGGGACGCTGCGTCATCAGCGGTTGTCGGGGAAGACTATGCCGGGGCGTGGGTGGGGGTCTCTATTCCAAAAAACCGGCCATTTGCCCGCTTTTTTGGAATAGAGACTGCGAAAAGCAGGTGTATCAGGCTTGTACGGGCTGCATCGCTGCACCCCCCCCAAAAAAAAGGTGTACCGCCCGGGTGGAAAAGGCAGCCGAACAGAGACCAAAAGACTGCGTAAGAGGACAAAAACAGACAAAATTCGGGATTTGAGGCCAAAAACCGCGCTTTTTGGCGTAAAATTATTTGGTATTGTGGGAATTGTTGTATATTTGCAGCGTAAAAACGATAACCCCTAACCCTCAAAACATCATTACAATGAAAGAAATTATCGAAAAAGTAGCAGCTGCTTACGCAGTATTTGCAAAAGATTCCGCTCTTCAGGCCGAACAAGGAAACAAAGCTGCCGGCGCACGCGCTCGCAAGGCTTCGCTCGAAATCGAGAAGGCTATGAAGGAATTCCGTAAAGCATCCATCGAAGCTGCCAAGAAATAATCTGTTTTTTTTCAGTAGACAGCAAAGACATCTATTATAATGGGACGCAGCCGCACGGCGGCTGCGTCCCATTATCTTTTTCTCGGGGGGGGGTGGCTGTTATGGTTAATATGGCTGTAATGGCTATAATGGCTACTATAGCTATAATAGGAACTGTATCGATCACTTAGGCGGAGGCATAGCCGCCGACCTATCGTATATTGACGGAAAACGCCGACGATTGGCATGGTGTGTACGACGGTTGGCGCGGTGTGTATGTCGGTGATTGGCGCGGTGTGTGTGTCATCGGCAGCAGTGGCGGGAGATGCGCGGTTTATCTTTGCGGTATTAAACGCGCACACACCGGTGCGCCCGAGTATATCGAAAAACACACCCAACCCAAACACCTTATCTACCATGACAATGCTTATCGAAAATCCCATAAATCGGGACAAGGCTTCGGCCTTTCAAGTCGTTGAATGCCACAATCTGTGTCCGGCCGATGCGAGCGGCGAGGTGCTGTGCCCCACGGGTATTCCGCGCACACTGCTTTCGGGCGGTTGGCGTCCGTTGGCGTGCATCGACACGTCTGCGGGCAAGCGCTTGGCGCTGTGTCGCGACACCGAAATTGCCGTGGCCGGCATCACTTCAGGCACGGACACCGCCACCGTCACCACCATAGGCAATACCGCCGGGACGCCGTTGTGCGCCGTCTTCGATGACGGCGGCGACAGCCTGACGGTGATGTCCACGTCAGGGGCATACGTTGCACAATACGCCGACGGCGCATGGATGATGGCGCGTGCCGACAGCAGCGTATGGCCCGCCATCTCCATCATCGCCGAGAGCGCCGGGGACATCTCCGTGACCCTGCCCGCGCGCGTGCTGTCCCGGGAGTACTCCTCCGGAATGCCCTTGGCCGCCACCGACCGCAAGGCCCTGGCCGCGGACATAGGCCGCGCCTACATCGATGCCCTCGACAGCGCCAACGCCGCCGGGACGTCCATAGCCCCGTGCCTTGCCCGATGCCGCCTCCTCGACGACGAGGGCAACACCCTGTACACGACCCCGCCCATGCTTCTGGCCGCCGACGTGGCCGACCCCTTCACAGCCGCCATATCGTACGATTGTGCCGACAGCAAGACACTTGCGGCCAAGACCTTGACGGTGCGCAGCTTCCGTCCACGCGTAATCGTCGGCGCCGGTGCCGATGCCCTCCGGGCACGCCGTGCGGCACGCCTGGTGCTCGAGATGACCGCGCCTATGCCGCCGATAGACCCCTCCGGGGTGGATGTGCGAGCATCGTTCGGGCGCACTCCCGGCACCGGATATGTGCGCATCAGCATTTGCGGCACCGCCGGCGTGGCTGCCGCACGTCCGGCAGCCTCGCGCCGCCATGTGGCCGAGGCGCTGGCCCGATTTGACGAATGCGCACGTGCCATCGCCGCCGTCAGCCGGCCTCTGAGCCAAGGGCGCTGGAGCCGCACCTTCGATATGGGCGATGGGACGACATGCACCCCGCCTCAGGTACCGGCCGCCGCCCTGCCCGGCGGCTTCGTGGCCGAGACGTGCGCCAAGGCCGCCGGGGCAACACTTTGGGGCGGCATACACGCCGTGCGTCCCGGAGCTTACAGCCCGGTGGCTTATGCCGCCGCCCTTGCCGATAAGGCGTGGAGCGGTCGTGTGCGTGTATCCTTTGCCGACGGGCACCGCGATGTGGTATGGCGCGGCAGCGGCACCGCGGACGCGCCCGTGCGGCTGTCGCCGCTGCTGGTATATCCGCATCCGAGTGCCGTCAAAATCCAAATAGACCTCGATATCGACGGCACCCATTACCGACACACGGCCACGATGGAAGCCTCCGGCGATGGCGCTTACGCCTTTGCCGTCGACAGCAGTATGCAGCCCGTCACGCCCGTGGCAGAGGCCGACCCGGGAGATGACGCCACGGCCGCCGGCGATGTCGTCGGCGGCGTGGTACGCGGACTTGTGGCGGCCACACGTCCGGGGACGTTGATGCCGTGCAGCACCCTGACCCTTCCGGCGGATATACGCACACTGGCGACGGCACCATCCTCCGGCGGCGCTTGGGACTATGGCCGCAGTCGCTTCTACTGCGGCAGCGGAGACGGCATACGTATGGTTACCGTCGGAGTCGAGGCCAAGTCCATGTCCGCCACCCTCATCAGCAATTCGATACCCGTCGGTGCGCGAAGTATGTGCGCCGCCGATGATGCGGTATACGTCCTGTGTCATGGTCATATCGACGTCCTGCGCGGCACCCGCGTCGAGACCATCACCACCGATATACCCCTCGGCGGCTCGGAGCTGCTGTGGCTGCCGCAAAGGCGCGAATTGGCCGTTTTTGCCGCCGACCAAGACACATATATCTACAGCAGCCGCCACAACCGGGCGCGCTACAGCGTGGACAATCCCGGTGTCATCGCGACACTCGGCGCCACCGATTGTGCCCTGGCAACCACCTCCGAAGGCCGCATACTGGACTACGACAATACGGTAGCGCCGACCGGCAATACGGCAGTGCGCTGGAACGCACGCACTCCCATGGGCCCGCGCTCCATCCTGCGCACCTTGACATGGAATATCGATGCCGCCGATGTGGACGGCGACCTCACGGCCGAGCGTATGTACCTGTCGCCTCGTCATCTGTGTATCAGCCGCACAAGCTACACCGGGGCCATGCGCACACCCCTGACCGTGGTCACCGCGGCACGCCGCATTACCTCACTATGGCTGGGCATAGATGCCGGCGTCAGCGCCGATGCACGCATAGCCGCACCGACATACACCGTCATCAAACAATGAAATACGTACGCCTTACACTACAATGGAAAACACTGATTACAAAGCAATACTGGCCGAAGACCTATCGCGGCGACAACTGCGGCAGCAGGCCGAGGACTTCGACCCCGTGATCGGTCGCGGCAGCAGCGGCAGACGCAAACGCGTGGTGGCACCTGCCGGCGCCATAGACAGCCGCGCCCGCCACGCATACGTCCCCTGCGAGATGGATATTTCCGCCGTCAAGGCCAATGCCGAGGCGTGGGTCGAAGCGCGCTGCCGCTGCGACTTCGAATTCTGGTGCGCACGCTGCGTCACCATACGGCACAAGACCACCGGGATGCTCGAGCCCTTCATACTCAACCGCCCTCAGCGGCGCGTGGCCGCCATCCTCGAAGGCGACCGTCGCGCCGGTCGGCCGCTGCGTATGATTTTGCTCAAAGCCCGTCAATGGGGCGGCAGCACCCTGGTGCAGATATATATGGCCTGGATACAGATATGCCTCCGCCGAGGATGGAACTCGCTGATAGCGGCGCACGTCAAGGACACCTCCAAGCTCATCCTGGGAATGTACAGCCTCCTGGCCGAGCATTACCCCGAGAAATTGTGGCACGAGGACAAGCCCCTGCGCTTCCTGCCCTACGAGCGCAGCGCCAACACCCGGCGCATAGCGGGACGCGACTGCTACGTGGTGGTCACCAGCGCCGAGAAGCCCGATGCCATGCGCGGCAGCGACATCAAGATGGCCCACCTTTCCGAGATGGCCTATTGGCCCGACACGACCAAGCGGTCGCCCGTGGCGCTGATGTGCTCGGTATGCGGCACCATACCCATCGAGCCGCTGACGCTTGTGGTAGTTGAATCCACGGCCAACGGCACGGGTAATTACTTCTACCACGAATGGCACCGCTGCGCCGGAGGCCGCGGCGACAAACGTGCCGTCTTTGTGCCGTGGTACGAAATCGGCATCTACCGCGACCGGCGGCCCTTGGACACCGAGGCACAGGTGGCCGAATTGTGGGAGTCGCTGACCGATGAGGAGCGCGCGCTGTGGCTCACGCCACAGGGTGATGACGGCATCCGACTGTGCCTCGACCAAGTGGCTTGGTATCACGCCAAAGCACTCGAGATACAAGATGCCCGAGCGCTCAAGGCCGAATATCCGACTACGGCCGAAGAAGCCTTTCGCAACACCGGCGCCAATGTCTTTGACGTGAGATGGACCGAGCGTCTACGGCGGCGCTGCCGACCGGCGCTGCGCACCTGCACCGTCGATTGGCGTTCCGGGCTGTGGAGCGATGACAGCCGCGGAGCCCTACGTCTATGGGAAGAGCCTGCGGCCGGACACACATACGTGGCAGCCGTCGACGTGGGCGGGCGCAGCCCGGGGGCCGACTTCTCGGTGGTGACCGTGCTGCGACACACCGAAACTGGAGCACGCGTGTGCGCCCGATGGCGCGGACATATCGACCATGACCGATTGGCATCCATCGCCATGCACCTGGCCAAGGCCTACAATTACGCCCTGCTGGTGGTTGAGAGCAATACACTGGAAAGCAGCGACAGCTTCCCCGTGCTCGAGCGTCTGGCACGTGACTACCCCGTGTTGTATCGGCGTCGGGCTGTCGGCACCATAGACGATGCACCCGGGCGGCGCGTCGGGTTTCACACCAACCGCAACACCAAGCCGCTGCTGATAGACACCCTTGTGGCGGCCGTGCGCGACGGCACTCTGGACGAGCCGGACACCGAAGCCGTGAACGAGTTGGCGTCATATATGCGGCGCGACGATGGCAGCTATGGGGCAGTGCGCGGCCGCCATGACGACATCCTGATGACCGATGCACTGGCACTATATGTCCTCGAAAGCGAGAGCGGCGACACCATAGACGATGCCGCCGCCGAGGACTTGCATAAAATGATGAGGCGACGCGACTACTTGTGATCGGGTGCCGAAGCAAACTGCGGCTCGGCGCCGAACCACAAGTCTATATACAGCTTTACGCGTGCCAGCGTTTCGCGCAGCGTATTGCGGATGATGTTGCCGCGCTCCGAGCTGTGTGCCGCATTATATCCCACGGCATACAGGCCGTAATGATCGGCCTGCCAAATGGCACGCCGGTTATGGTATTCCTGCGAAATAAGCAGCACCGAGTCAAGGCCGTAGACGCGTCGCGCCTTGGCCACGGAATATAATGTGCGCGTGCCCTCGTAGTCGAGTATGATGTGTGTCGAATCCACACCGGCGGCTATGAGGGCGCGTTGCATCCGGCGCGGTTCATCGCATCCGTAGCGCACGGCGTTGCCCCGGTCATCACGGCGATAGTCGCCGCCGGAGGCTATGATATACTGCACCTTTCCCGCATGATATAGCTCGGCAGCGGCCTTGATGCGGGTGTCAAAATTGATATTATGCGTACCGCGCGGCGTCACCGGCGAGGTGCCGAGCAACAACCCGTAGCGCATAGCCGGCACTTGGCCGACGTCATCATAGACTCGCCCCGAGGCATTAGTGTCCACCGCCACCCAGCACGCGCCCACGGTCAGCAGCACAGCCGCTACGGCAATGCCGATGTATACGAATATACGTTTAATCTTATGAGACATCATCGAAGACATGAAATAAAACTTTAGCGTATTAACAGACTAAGGGCGGGCCAAAAATGGCTGTCCTTTATTTTAGGACAAAAATAGTGTTTTCTGTCCTAAAATAAAGGATACGTCAGACTATTATTCTCCGAGTATGCTGTCGTACAGTCCCTTGAAAGACTTGGCAAAACAGAAGTGGTCGCACTTGTGTACAGCCATGCAAAAGCCAAGTATCAGGAGATATTCACTCATCGGCTCCGGGTATTACAGAAAATTAAACTACTGCATTTAAGATTATTATGGCAAACAAAACGATTCGAGGAAGAGTTCGTGTCATAGATGACACCGACACTGTCAGATGTGGCAGACGCGAGACCGTACCCTCCGATACAAGCCTATAATTGCGCCATATATCATATATAGTACGTCTAACAGACGATGTATTCCTTCTTTATACACCATAAAGCAGCCAAAAGAAACTGATCAAAACAAATTTTTTTTTACCGGCCGATGTGTCAGACGGTCACTATCGCGTTTGGCACATTATTTGTATTACCATATAGCGTATCAGACAATGATACACAGATAAAACAGAAAAAACAATTAAAAAACACATACGATTATGAAAAAGATGCTTTATGTAGCTGCTGTATTTGCAGCAATGAGTCTCGCCGCTTGCGGCAATGGTAAAAGCGAAAATGCTAACGATAGCACGGCAACCGATAGCACAGCTGCTGTAGAAGCCGCTCCCGAAGTAGCCGAAACGACTACCGTAGAAAACGTCGAAGTAGCTACCACCGCTGCCGAAGAAGAAACCTCCAACAAGGCTTCCGAAGCCATCAACGATGCCGCCGAAAAAGTTCAGAAAGCTTCCAAGGACGTTAAGGCTGTCAAGAACGCTGCCGAGAACCTGAAGAACGCTGCTGAATCCTTTGGCAAATAATGTCAACAAGCACACACGCATAAGCGCCGCCTGCCGGAACACGTTGGTAGACGGCGTTTTTTTTGTATATATGTACCCGGAAGGGCACGGCTCAGACGATGCAATGATGACATTCTGACACATTGCACGATGGATTTTTGCCCGATAGGCAATATTCTTAACTAATTTTTCACTGCCGACACGGAAAAAGTTTGTATATTTGCCGTGCAAAAGCGACAGCAGCGGCCATAGACGGCAGCGCCGAGCATATAGGTCTGACGACCACATATATACACAAGCACAAACATATTACCCAATATAAAACTTACAATTATGTCAAAAGTAACAGTCATCGGCGCCGGTAATGTAGGTGCCACATGTGCCAACGTACTTGTAACCAACCAGGTAGCCGACGAGGTCGTACTCCTCGACATCAAAGAGGGCGTAGCCGAAGGCAAAGCCATGGATATCATGCAGACAGCCAGCATCCTGGGTCTCAACACCCGTCTGCGCGGCGTCACCAACGACTACACCGCCACCGAAGGCTCCGACATGGTAGTCATCACCAGCGGTATTCCCCGCAAACCCGGTATGACCCGCGAAGAACTCATCGGTGTCAACGCCAAGATTGTAAAGTCCGTAATGGACAACGTGCTCAAGCACTCGCCCGAAGCAGTCATCCTGTGCATCTCCAACCCGATGGACACCATGACCTACCTGATCCACAAAACCAGCGGTCTGCCCAAAAACCGCATCATCGGTATGGGCGGCGCACTCGACAGCGCTCGCTTCCGTTTCAACTTGGCCAATGCACTCAACGCCAACCCCAACGAAGTTGAAGGTATGGTTATCGGCGGCCACGGCGATACCACAATGATCCCGCTGACCCGCTATGCAGCATACCGCGGCGTTCCCGCCTCGACTCTGCTGGCCAAGGAAGAACTTGAGAAAGTCGCTGCCGACACCATGGTAGGCGGTGCAACTCTGACCAAACTGCTCGGAACTTCGGCATGGTACGCTCCCGGTGCAGCCGGAGCAAGCGTAGTCGCTGCAGTCCTCCACGACCAGAAGCGCATCATCACCTGCTCGGCTCTGCTCGAAGGCGAATACGGCGAGAAAGACCTCTGCATCGGCGTGCCCTGTCTGCTGGGCCGCAACGGTATTGAGAAAATCGTTGACCTCAACCTCAACGACGAAGAAAAAGCCCTCTTTGCCAAGAGCGCTGCTGCCGTACACCACACCAACGAGGCCCTCAAAGAAGCTCTCGCTTGATAGTACGACGCTCCAAAAAACACACATAAACGCTCACGGCGACTGCCACGCACCCGCGTACACAGGGCGCGGCAGTCGCCGCCGTTTTTCTTAAAAAAGGCCAAGAGCATAAGACGCCGCAGACATTAAGGATCTCTAAAGTCTCTAAAGTCTTTAAAGTCCTTAAGGTCTTTAAGATCCTTAAAATTTCTAAGGGCTAACCCCTTCAAAAAAAATAATTTTTTCCTAAAAAAGCACCCGAGATTATGAAGAAAATATTTGTAGCACTGACGATGTGCGCCGTCCTCGCATCCTGCGGCAATAAGCAAGACAGCAACGCAAAAAGCGACAACGACACCATCGCCGCCGAAAAAGCCGAAGCCGAAGACGTCAGCACCGAAGCCGTACAAGAAGCCGAGGACGATGACCCTCTGACACCCGAAATGACAGTCGAGCAGCCCTTACTTATCGACTTCAACGCCACCTGGTGCGGCCCGTGCCAAAAATTCAAGCCCGTATTCCACGCCGCAGCCGAGAAATACGGCGACCGTGCAGACTTTGTCAGCGTAGATGCCGACGCATGTCCCACCATCATGACCGCCTTCGGCGTCACCTCGCTTCCGACACTTATCGTCATCCTTCCCGACGGGACATCCAATACATACGTCGGTCTCAACGAGTTCATGTCCACAGAAGAGTCCTTTGACGAATACATCGAAAGCCTTCTGTAGAGTTTTCGAACAGCCATCGTGAAGTGCAACCGATAAGCCCCCGAATTATGAGCAAGATTTCCGAGCAATTCATGGCCAAACTGGCGCGTATGGGCATCACCCGGCTCAACGCCATCCAATGCGCCGTGGCCGAAGTCGATGCACACGTGCAGCGTCTGATGCTGTTGGCACCTACGGGCAGCGGCAAGACCGTGGCCTACGCCATCGCACTGCTGCGCGGTATGCGTCCGGCCGCGCCCGGTCAGGCCCCCACGGCACTGGTACTGGCGCCGTCGCGCGAATTGGCTCAGCAAATCTACGATGTGATACGCCCATTGGCCACGCCGGAATTTAAGACCGTGGTGGTATGCGGCGGTCGCTCGGCCGATTCGGAAGTGCCGTCACTGACTTCCGCCACTCCACCGGATATAGTCATAGCCACTCCCGGCCGGCTGCTGGACCATATCGCACGCGGCACCATAGTTCCGCGCCACATACGCCGCGTGGTCATAGACGAATACGACAAGCTGCTGGCACTGGGCTTCGAGCGCCAAATGGGCGACATCATGCGTCGTATAGGATCGTGCTCGGAGTTGCTGATGCTAACCTCGGCCACCGAGCCGCCGGCGCTGCCGGCATTTATCGCCGACCGCGGCACCCCCAAGATCATCCGAGCCGAGGACGATGCGACACCTTTGCGCTCCCGACTGACCATAATGGACGTCGTATCGCCCGAGCGCGACAAGTTGGATACCTTGGCCGTATTGGTGCGCGAATTGCTGGCTGAGGGACAGACAGCCATGGTATTTGTCAACCATCGCGATGCCGCCGAACGCGTCGTCTCGGGCCTGGGACGCCGCGGCGTCACCGCCGTACTGTACCACGGAGGCTTGGAGCAGCGTCAACGCGAAATAGCCGTGGCAGCTTTTGCCTCACATGCAGCCAATGTGATGGTATCCACCGATTTGGGCGCTCGCGGTCTTGACATCCCGGACGTGGGCGCCGTCATCCATTATCATTTGCCGGTAGATGAAGCAGCTTACACCCACCGCAACGGACGCACGGCACGCGCCGGCGCCGACGGTACGGCATACGTCATCCTCGGCCCTTCGGAAAATATGCCGCCCTATATCGATACGGACCATACGCACTACCCTGCCGAGCCGAACAACGCCGCCATACGCGAGCCGTACAAGCTGATGTACATTGACGGCGGACGACGACGCAAGATCTCGCGCGGCGACATACTGGGCTTTGCCGTCAAGGACGCCGGCATCCCGGGCGACAAGGTGGGGCACATCACCATAGCCCCGGACTACGCGCTGGTGGCCGTAGCCGCCGAATACGCCACAACACTATCTCAGGCCGCACGTGCCCGCCGCCTCAAAGGCCAAAAAGTACGCATCACCCCCATATAACCGCGTGATGGACAACCGCCGGAACATTAAATTACGCCTCACATTATAGCCACATCCACCAATACACTCTATGTCCGAATTCACCGTGCAATACCTCGGCTGCGGCTCAGCCACCCCGTCGCTGCGACACATGCCGTCCTGCCAGATAGTCGATTACCGCAACAGCCTGATGATGATTGACTGCGGCGAGGGAGCCCAACTGACTATGCGGCGTATGCGCATACACTTTGCACGGCTGAGGCACGTCTTTGTGTCACACCTGCACGGCGACCACTTCCTGGGCCTGCCGGGACTGTTATCCACCTTATCGCTCCAAGACAAAGGGGGCGATGTACACATACACATCTTCAAACAAGGCGAAGAATTGCTGCGCCACTTCATGCGCGTGACCACGGGCGAGCCCACATTTGACATCATTTACGACAGACTATACGATGACGCACCGCACATCATACTCGACACCAAGGCTTTGACCGTAACTTCATTTCCGCTGCATCATCGTGTGCCCTGTGTCGGTTTTCGCTTTGACGAGAAGCCCAAGCCGCGACACCTGCGCGGCGATATGGCGGCTTACCTGAATATACCCATATGCGACATCCCGGCCATCAAAGACGGCGCCGACTGGACCACGCCGGACGGACGCGTAATCGAAAATGAGCGGCTGACCCTGCCGCCATCGCCATCGTACTCGTATGCATACTGCTCGGACACAACTTATCACCGGGACACGGCAGAAGCCGTGCGCGGCGTTGATGTATTGTACCATGAGTCGACATACGCAGATGACAAGACAGACCGCGCTCGACTGCACGGACATAGCACAGCCCGGCAAGCCGCAATGGTGGCACGCGATGCAGGAGCAAAGTGCTTGGTACTGGGGCATTACTCCAAGTCTTACCTCAATGAGGACACGCTGCTGGCCGAAGCGCGCGAGATTTTTCCGAATACCATAGCAGCCACGGAAGGTATGTCCATAGACATCGAAGATATACCCCAATCACAAGACGCGCAAGTATGACCGATGAGTACTACATGAATATGGCGCTGTTTCAGGCGTATGAGGCAGCCGACCAAGGCGAGGTGCCCATAGGAGCCGTCATCGTCGGTGCCGACGGCAGCATCCTTGCCGCCGAACACAACCGTACCGAAGCGCTGCACGACGTCACGGCACATGCCGAGATGCTCGCCATAGGCGCCGCGTCCTCGGCCATAGGTGCCAAATACCTGACCGATTGCACACTATACGTCACTGTCGAGCCGTGTCCGATGTGTGCCGCCGCCATCGGATGGGCACAGATACGACGTATTGTCATCGGCGCCGCCGACCCCAAACGCGGATACACTACTATGTATGCACGCTCGCCTTTTCACCCGCGAGCCGTAGTCCTGCAAGGCATCCTTGCGGACGAATGTGCCGCCGTAATTACGGACTTTTTCCACCGCCGTCGCTGACCGGATTCGGCCTGCAAGACCTTTATTGCGCATTTAGCTTCTCATTTTTTTGTTTTCGAACCCTATATCAGCGCGTCTTATCGCACCGTTACATCTCGGACAGGCTAATTTTGAAGCGCAATCCGGCAGACATCGACTCCGAAGTTCAGTCTCGGATAGCACATATCAAACGTCATCAGTCTATATCAAACATTACCAGTCAATCATTATGGAAGACAAATCACAATTTTTTAAGATTGGAGAGCCGCCCGAGCCGCCGAAGAAGTTTGCTACTACGTCACGGCTGCGATGCTACCTAAATAGGCGGGGGAGGAAGTT
>ERZ808286.1191-NODE-1191-length-13680-cov-7.783413_pt1 | contig 13680 bp, 11 predicted proteins | sample MGYA00521276_ERZ808286 | MGnify/ENA primary metagenome ERZ808286 (study PRJEB31516, sample SAMN03275607) | gut metagenome | biome: mammalia-associated habitat; material: feces | host: Papio cynocephalus | place: Kenya | collected 2012-08-01 ... | reverse complement strand
TAAACCGTAAATTACAATTACAGCATTGGGACTATTTCGTGACTTTTACCTATTCGGACGAACTTCTTACCGAAGAAACGTTCCGCAAAAAGTTGACAAACACCCTAAAACACCTTGTTGCAAGGAAAGGTTGGAAATACGTAGGCGTATGGGAGCGCGGCAACGATACCGACAGACTACATTTTCACGGAATATTCCATATTCCCGACGGCGGTATGATAGGCAATCTCGAAGAAATTAAAGATTACGACACCCGAAACCACCGCATGCAAACGACATTGCAGAACACGCATTTCCTGAAACATTTCGGCAGAAACGATTTCAAACCTATCTGCCATCCCGATGACGTGTCAAGTGCCGTTAAATACATAACCAAGTATATGGAAAAATTGGGCGAGCGATTAGTTTACGGTGGCAAATTACCGACGTTTTTTAAGTCGGATATTTTAGAAGACGATATCGCCTGTCCTATCGGAATAGACGACCGCAAGGCGTTGCTATTCGATAATTTTACCTGTATCAACGACGGCGAAATTATCGGCAAAGTGAGTAAAGAAGTTATAGACCAAATGCCCAAGTGCAACTGAAAATTTTATGTCTTTCGCCACGGGAGCATAAATGAAAAGCCCTTTTCGTCAAGAGTAAATGCATTGCGTTTTTTTGAAAGATTTTAACCATTAAAACAGTCAACGCAACTCTTGACGAAAACAGCAAAACCACGAGTTAATCGACTTATAGGCTTTCCATTTAGTTTTGTTCCCGTCGAAAGACAAATCAAAAACAAAAATAATTAAAAGGAGTCAAAAATCATGGAAACAAATGTAAAAAGAGTGTTTTTAGCAAGTTCCGAGAATTTCGAGAATTGCTATATATTTTCTCCGTCTATCGGCAGAAAGAAAAACGTAGGCGGTAAAACTTATCGTGTTAAAAGATATTTTAACGGCGACAGGGATTTTGAAACCGCTATGAAACAATTTGCAACCAACGACTATTACAAAAACGGGAGATAACCACTATGAAACAGAAAAAATATATCGCAGGACTTTATTTCAGACTTTCCCAAGAAGACGAACGACAAGGCGAATCGGCTTCTATCGAACATCAAAGAACGATACTTCGCAAATATGCCGAAGAACATGGTTTTGAAATTCACGACGAATATATCGACGACGGTATATCGGGCACGACTTTTCAACGTCCCGAAGTGCAACGGATGTTAGACGACGCCAAAACGGGAGTTATAAACACAATTATCGTCAAAGATTTGTCCCGTTTCGGAAGAAACTACATAGAAGTCGGACAGTATATCGACTATGTTTTCCCCGCGTTCGGTATAAGATTTATCGCTATTCAGGATAACGTAGATACGGAAAATCGCGACAGTGGCACAATGGAAATGATGCCGATTATGAACGTTTTCAACGAGTGGCATGCGGCAAATACGAGCAAGAAAATCCGTGCAGTCAGACGTGCTTTTGCGAAGGAAGGCGTTTATATTGCAAAAAAAGCGGCTTACGGATATAAAATGGGTACGGATAAAAAACATACGCCTATTATAGACGAAGAAGTCGCCCCGAACGTCCGCAGAATATTTGAAATGTACGCTTCGGGTTTAAGCCCTATGAAAATATGCGAAATTTTGAATTCGGAAGGTATACCCACGCCGGCGACCTATGCTTATGCAAAATTAGAGCAAAAACCGAAAAATAAAGTAATGGGATTCTGGACTCCCGTAACCGTAAGGGAAATGCTGAATAAAATTATATACATAGGTCATTTGCCTCAACTGTGTTGGACTTCGGTGTCATACAAAAATCATAAACGATACAGAACCGACGAAAGCGAATGGCAAATCGTATATAACAATCACGAACCCATTATTTCGCAAGAATTATGGGACAGAGTTCAGGAACGTAAAAAATCCGTCGCAACGGGAAGAAAGACAAAAATAGGCTTTACGCATCCGTTATCGGGATTTCTATTTTGTGCCGATTGCGGCGGTAAAATGAAATTGTGCACTTCGGTCAGACGTAACGGCAAAAGATTTCTTCATTTCGATTGCGGTTACCACAAACGATATGGAAAATCGTATTGTTTTTCGCATTATATTTCGGCAAGCGTGTTAGAAGAAATCGTACTCGAAGATATACGGGATATGGCAAAACGAATCGTGCTTGACGAAAAAACTATTCGTGAAGAATTTATCCGCCACAACGCCGAACTTGCCGACGCGGCAATAAAGAAAGCCAAGAAAGAATTGCAGACGAAACAAAAGCGTGTTGCCGAATTATCTCGACTTATGCAGGTTGCTTATGAAGACAGAGTTAAAGGCAAAATGCCCGAAGAGATTTGTATCGGATTTATTGAGAAATATTCGGCGGAACAAAAAACGATTACAGAAGAAATCGAAGACATTGAAAAGCAACTTTCCGAAACGGAAACCACTCGCAATACAGCCGACGATTTTATCCGAGATATAAAGAAATATCTCAATGCACCGGAACTTACCCGAGAAATGTGTTACGAACTTATTGACCGAATCGTAATCGGCGGTTCTCAAAGCGTAACGGGGAAAGAACGCGAAATCGATATCGTGTATAAGATTGACATTACTTCCGTTTTACGTCATAGAGTTAAAAAATAACTCATTTAAGCAGAAACACGATAAAATAACGATAAAGTGTATGAAAACTCGCGGTTCATACACTTTTTTCGTGCTTAAATAACTATTGCCGATGCGTCCATAAAATTGTGTAGCAACTACGGCACGTCTAATCGTCAAATGGAGAAAATACGGGTTAAAATAATGTAGTTGTTGCTCCCTATCTCTCCTGTGTTTTTGAAACAGTTTCGTTGTGAATTTTGCTGTTTTTTTATAATTTGTGTTGAAATGATTTTTTATAATTTTTCATTTCATAGGTAAATAATGGTGTAACAAGTTTGAACCTATAAAAAGTTGAAAAAACAAATTAAATATGCTATAATTCAATTGCTGTTTTATTTGAACAATAGCACCTTTTATTTTGAATCGACCACCTTGGGATGTATGAAGTCGTGAAAATCGCTACGGAGGGAATCTAAATGTTTGAAAAACTAAATCAAATAAGCGATAGAGTGTTTAATAGATATGTAACCGTTGAAAAAAATATAAAAGCGGCAAGCAATTCTTTTTATGATTCATATCTTGATATGGTTGAGGAGTTGCTGAAGTTTCTTGCGATTTCTGACAATATAGAACTTACGGCACGTATGACCTGCGGAGATATTTTACACAACCTCGAAATTAAAGCTTTTTTATCTGACGATTTATTAGTAGACGAATATACTTACTGTAAATTATGTGACTATACGTTGAAAATAAATGCACATAAGCATAAAATGGAAAAGAATATACAAATTGAGACAGTCATAAATTATCTTCGCATTTTTATCAATGTGGTAAATGCATTTTTTGCCTATAAAAAAACCGAAAAAATACAGTATGACGATAATTCGATTATGGAAATATTCGGAGTTTCGGAAAAGGAAAACGCATCACTGAAAGCTGAAATGCAAAAACTGAAAGACGAGCTGTTATCTTCCGTCGAATCGGGAAAAATGAAAGAAACCGACATCGAAACGTATAAAAATCTTTTGTCGCAATCCGAAATCGATAAACTTTCGCTTGAAGACCAAAACGAAGAACTTCAACGTCAAATCAGCGTGTTAAAGGACATAAAACTCTCTTCTATGGAAGAAAAACTTAACAAAACGATAGATTTATTGCTTGAATTAAAACCTGCCATTGTAGAAAACCGTATTCTCACGAAAGCCGTGGGAAGAAAAGTCGGCGGAATGATAAGCGGCGACACGAATATCGAGAAATGGATTGCGGACGAAAAAGATAAGGAGCAAATCTGATGGCTGACAACGTATTCGATAAACTTGACGAACAAGCCAAAGTTTTAGCGCGTATAGACAAAAATACAAGCGATAATGCTTCCGTTATCGAGGAAATGATAAAGACAGATCCATCCGAGCTGGTGGAATTTGTAAAAAACGCAGATAGGGTATTTATATATTGCGAAGATAAAAGCGATCTTAACAGGAAGAACAAAAATAGACGTATATCTATTATTAAAAAACTTGTTTTATCCTTAATACAAATAATTACCGTTCTTGCGGCAATATATATTCCTTATATGTGGTGCGTATTGATATTAAATTTGCTTATTTACGCATATCCGATTTATAAAGCCGTTACGGTCAAACCGTTGCCATACGAAATGAAATACGACGAAATGGACAAAAAGTCGAGCGGTATATACGATGATAATAATATTTTATGCGGTAACGACGGAGAAAAGTGGTATGTTAAGATTTTAAGAGTTGCGGCTATAATTATGCCATATTTGAACGCCGTATCGCTTTGGTTAATTCCTGCTATTGCGGGAATTGTTCGCATTTATTTATTTATATTTGTTGGAGTTGATTGTATTTGCGGATTGATTTTGTTTCCCGTTTTTTTGAGTGACGTATATTGCGAATATAACTTATACTTTGTTAAAAACGACTTGTCAATACCTTATGAACAGTTAAAAGAGTTTATGAAACAAAACAATCTAAAATAAAAAGCCATCCTCTCGGTTAGGAGAGGATGGATAAAGCGTCAATACCGAAGAAATCGGCAATTTGTTGTATTGTATCCAAGTTTTTAATCCCTCTGTTGATCCATCTTCCGACAGTTCTGACATCGGTGCAGAATTCAAAAGCGAATTTTTCCTGAGTACGATATTTCGATTCCTTGATAAGACGTTTTAAGTTTGCCCCAGCAACTAAGCCAAGGTCTTTACGTTTTTGTTCCATAACGTATACCTCCTTTGCTTAGCTTTCGCAGTGCTCCGAAGGCAAACTATTAAAGAACGCTATTATTATATCATAATTTCAGCGATATTTCAAACGATAAGAATTAGGACAATTCGTGTCCTGTTCTTTTTTTATGCCCTGCGATACAATAAAGACACAAAACAAAAACGGAGGCAGAACAATGTACTACTTGGTATCGGGAACCGGCGACGGATCGTTTGAATGGGTAATTGAGGCGGATTCTAAGGAATCTGCCAAACAAAACGCAATGAAAGACTTGAGTGCGGACGACAAAATCACGTCGATAAAAGAACTTTCAATAGAGGAGTGTATCGAACTCGGATATAAGGAGTTGTCGAACGAAATAAAACGATATTATCTTGAAAGTCATTACGATATGAAAACAATTACCGTCAGAGAATACGCTCAAATCGAAAAACAACTCAAAGAAAATTCGGACGGATATTACAAGGCATTAAAAGAGTTTAACGAAAAACTTCGCTTGATTCGTCTTTTGAATAGAGTTGCCGATATCGATGAAATGAAGCTTGGCGAACTAAAACACTATTTGAATTTATTGACTCAAGCAAAAACCGAGGAAGAGTTCAATAAAATACTCAATAATGCAAAGGAGAGCAAATAATGGATATCGTAAGCACTTTAGGTTTAATTGTAACGGTAGTCAGCACAATCGCATGTCCAATCATTGCGCATAACAAAGGTCGTAGCGCAATCTGATGATTTTTCGGGGGCTCGGCGGATTCGGCTTAATTATCGTCAGTTGTCTGTCAAATAAAAATAATTAACCAGACAAAGCACTTGTATTAACAAGATAATACTTGAAAATATTCGTAAAAAAGGGTATAATATCAATAATAAGGATGAAGGTGTTAAAAATCAAAACGGATTGAAAAAATCCAATTGATTACCAATGGCCTACCTGCATCGGTCTAATAGATTTTTTTTACGGCGACCGACGGTAAATCAGGTCGTTTTTTACATACAGGGGAACTTATGATTCAGATAATCGGCGTTATCGCCACTAAAAACAGGAACGAATTATTAAAGAGGGCTCTTATGTCGGCTATCAATCAAACACGCAAATTAGACGAGTTGATAGTCGTGTCGGATTCGGATGAAAAAAACTTTCAAAAAGATAGGGACTTGTGCGCAAGAAAATGCATATTTCTTAGAGATCGGTACACAAGAAATTATGCCGGAAATTTAAATACGGCAATTGACAATATCGTACTAAGACATATGATTCGCAACGATGAAAATGCCGACGATATTTATATCGCTTTTCTTGACGACGATGATTCTTGGAAATCAAATTACATAGAATCTTGCTATTTTAGGTTGAACAGTAAGCCGGATTTTGTCGTGGCGGGATTGAATTATTCTTCCGAAGGCAAGGTATTCCCTTTAAGTTTGCCGACTTGTCTTGAAAAAACTTCTTTCCTGGCTAAAAATCCGCATATTCAGGGATCTAATACGTTTATTAAGTTGAGCACTCTGTTAAAAGCCGGTTGCTTTGACGAGGCTTTAAATTCGACCACGGATAGAGACTTTTTTACTCGTGTAATGATGTTGAACCCTAAATATGAAATAATAAACGAAACTTTAGTAGATATCGATGCGCATAATGACCGCTCAAGGCTTACCAACAATAATGCAGGTAAAAGAGGAAGCCTTTCATATTTTTATTCGAAATATGAAGGACTAATGGATTCTGAGATTAAACTGCAATTTTTTGAGCGAGCGAATCGGTATACAGAACTTTCGGAAGAAAGCATAACCGATAATTTACCGCATGAATCAGGAAAAACTTGCATTAGACAAAACTGCGGTGGTTTTAATAAACACGTCGTTTTTGGATTTATCGTGTCAGATGAAAAGTTAGGGCTGAGACTGTTAAAGTCTATCTCCGATTTAGAAGGCATTGATAAATCAATTGTGTTGCTGTGCAATATCGAATATCCGACGCAGCAATTTATAGATGTCGTCAAAGAAATCAATGCTAAAATAGTTTTATTAAGAGAAGCCAAGAAAACAGGATTAAACATAGATTGCCTTAGTTTTGCCTCTGATTCTTTACGCAAAGAAGGTCAAATAAAGGATATTACGATTTCGAGAACCATACTTCACAAACTTTTGAAGATGTATAGTAACGAGGACGATATTATATGGGTTTTAGATGACGATATGGATTTTAAGTATTTAACGAGGGTTGATTCTGAATTTTGCGAATGCCCCTTAAATGTTGTCGATATTCTGTCGAGATATGACGGCAAGGCTGATGTTGTAATCGGCTCTTATTCGGGGGATGCTCCGCTGCCGACTCTTTCGACATTGAGAGCATCGTTATTAGATTATGTCTATAAAGTTTACCTTAACAAGACCGAACGCTACAGGACCGACATATACGATATCAGAGACTATTATTACGATTTATCGGATAGCCATATCGGTTTGGAAACGCCCTTGAAATCCTACGCCGAGTCGTTGAACGACGTGTTTTCGGGAAAAGCAACGTCAAGAAAACTATTTGTGAACGAAATATTGGAGTTTACGCCATATTGCAGGGGCGGAAACACGATTATCTTCAATAGAAAAGTGTTAGATATTCCAAATGTTTCACCACGATTCGGCGATTTGATTGCAAGAAGAAGCGACTATTTCTGGGTAGAACAGGCAAAGAAAAACGGATTTCAAATTATCGGTTCTTCATTCGCCACATTGCATTCCAAGATAAAAACCGATTTCGAAATAGAGAAAGAAGCGGATAAATTGTTAAAAGACCTGTTGGGTTCTTCGTTTACAAAAACAATAGAGTCGGAACTTCATGAAGGCAGGGAATCGTTTTATAAAACCTTCAAACAAATTTATGAGGAGCGATTAACAAGAATCTATGAATCTTTTTGTAGAATTACAGGGTTATTAAGCATAGCCGATGCCAATTCTTATAAAGGAATGAATCAGGGTTTTATCAACAGATTCATTAAAAAGGCTAAATATTACCTGTATGAACCAATGGTAAGAGCCGCCTATGACGTTGTCAGAAATACTGTTAAGAAGTATGAATTAACGGGAAAAAAAGAAATAATAATCTCTGTATTCGGCGAAGAATATAAGCCGTTGGGATATGGGCAAGAAGGCGTTGCCCTATTGAAAGGCGATTCGACAATCGTTAAGGTGTTTTATGAACCGCAAGATTTTGAATTTCTTAAAGCGCATTCCACAAATTTTAATAAATGTGAGCAGCTTAATAGGATTTACTTTGAAGATATTCACGGTTATTCGGTTTTAAGTTATAGCCAAAACGGGGAAATCGAGCCATATGAGAAAGGACATGCTAAGGAACTAGTCTCGCTATTATGTTTCCTAAAAAACGAGGGCTTAACTCTTTCGAACGTGAAAAAAGATAATTTCATATTGCTTAACGGCAAATTGAAATTTATAGACTATGGTAAGAACATCATAAAATTTACCAAAACGGATTTCGATAGAACTGTTAAAAGAACGTTTGAAATGCTAAAATATCCCGCCGTTACCCAAAATGAGTTTGCCGAACTAATTGAAAAAGATTATATGGGCGATGACGCAGAATTGCTTTTCGGCATAGATAAATTTATAAAACTTTTCGGTAAAAGAGAAAAGGAAGCGATCCATGACGGAATGGTTGTAGAGATAATAAAAAAATATTCCCCGAAAACTATTCTTGATTACGGCGCAGGAAAATGTAAAATCATGAATCGTTTAAAAGATGATGCTGACTGCTATGTGTTTGACGTTGATACGGAAACATTGCGCTCAAGAGCCGATAGCGTCGTAACTATCATTGATTCTATAGACGCTTTTAATAAACAAGTTGATTTGGTGATTTCAAATCTTGTTTTGTGCAATGTAACGGAAGAATGGACAGATAAAATTCTTGCCAACATAACAAAAATCCTTAAAAGTAACGGGCATGCAATTTTAAGTATCTGTGATCCTTTCTTCGACTCTATCAATAACACCGAACTGAGAAGTAAAGGATATTCCGGCGAATATAAAGAAAATACTCTTTACACAAAAATCGGATTGTATGGCCCTAAAAAAGATTATCACAGACCTTTTTCTTACTATGAAAATCTTCTTAAGAGACATGGATTGGAAATTATTGAAGTTCTTGAAACAGAAGGAGTAAACGCCGATACATTAAACCCGATAGGCGAACATCTGGTTTTTGACGTCGTCAACAGGGGCATACATTCTCTAACTGAGTGTACCTTAATGATAAAAACATGCCCGATGGATTATGAAATAGTAATCCCTTGTATAAAACAAATTATTCATAATTTGGAGAACGGTTGTCGATTCAAAAAGAGACTTGTTTCGGTAGATTTATTTGACGGGGAAAGGAACAGAAGGTATTCAAATGATGATAAGTCGAAACTTTTAGAAAATCTAGAATATTTAAAAAGTAACGGAATGATAGACGATGTTGTCTTGTCCGATAGTCATGCTGTCTACACAGAATGGTTTGGTGAGAATTCCGAGTATAGTCATAGTGAAAACGGTCAGCAACTATCGGCAACTCTAAACGGTTTCGAAAATGTTGATACACAATACGTATTTCAAACAGATATAGACATTCTTTACAAATCTTCTTTTGGCGCGCTTGAAAAGGCTTTTGAGGATTTCGTAAGTTCTAAAGCTATAACCGGGACAATCGGTGTGTATCGACAAGAATCCCTCTATCCTTCATTAGGGAACAGAACAGAAGTCAGGACTTGTTTTATAGACTTGATTGCCCTCAAAAAGAAACTTCCGATAAAAAATTATAAAAATGACAACGGTCAGTTTGTTCTTCCTTGGCACAGAGCGTTGGACAATGCGTTGCAAAAAAATGAAAGCATTCGTTTTGCACAAAAAGACCTATGTTTTGTTCATCTTCCGAATTCAATGAAAAAGCGTAATTTTATAAGCGCATACTTACTCGGCAATATTCCCGAAGAACAAAAAGAGAACGTTGATGCAGTAGATAATATAGAATTATGGTATCCCAAGGCACGAAAGAATATTACTGTCTTTTCCAGAGGAAAAAACGTAGGTGTAGAAAAGATAAAAAGGCTCATCGGTTCTCTGAAAAATCAGAGTTGTCAGGATTTCGATTTTGTTTACTTCGACGACTGTTCGGATATCAAAGAACAAGAGTATCTATACTGTCTTTCAAAATATGACTTATGGTGTAAAAATCATATGATTTTGATTGAAAATATACATTCGGTCGATTCATTAGCAAATTTTGACACCGTTATGAAATTTATCGTTACAGATCCGAATACAATAGTGATTAACGTTGACGGTGATGACGCTCTATTAACGACCGATGCAATTGCAATAATACAAGAATCGTATAAAAACGGCGCCGATATGACGGTCGGCGGTTGCATCAGGACCGACAAGCCGACAAGAAGATATTCGATAGATTCGTTCAAGAAATCTTGGGAACGTAACGGCGATAATATATGGCTTCATCCAAAAACTTTTAAAAGATATTTAGTAGACTATATAGGTGATTTTCTTCAAGAAAAAGAGAAGTATCTAGATGTTCATACCGATTATGCGATACTCTTGCCGATTGTCGAAGCGTCAAAACACCCGATAGAGATTAAAAAGAAAATTTATTACTTCGATCCGTCGTTAGAAAATAAAACGGAACAGGCTCAGTATGAGACACAACACAAAAAAGAAATATTGGAAATACTTTTTCAAAAAGCAAAAAGGAGATTTATGAAACCGATTATATCCGTTATAGGCGATGCCGCCATAAACAGTGATGATCCCGAATACTCTCTTGCCGAAGAAGTTGGCAAACAATTGGTTGATGCGGGGTATAGAGTTCAGACGGGAGGATTAGGAGGTGTTATGGAGGCCGCTTTAAAGGGCGCAAAGCAATCAAACAATTACGAATACGGCGATACTATTGCAATACTCCCAGGTAGCGATACTGCTGAAGCCAATGAATTTGCGGACATAAGGATTGCTACGGGTTTAGATAGTATGAGGGCGAAACAGGTCGTTGATGCGTATGCGGTCATTGCGATCGGCGGAGGTGCTGGAACGCTGGCTGAAATCGCAACCGCTTGGTCTATGTATAAACTCATTATCGCTTGGAATAAGAATGGTTGGTCGGCAAAGTTGGCAAATAAAAAAGTCGATGAAAGACAACGTTATGGCGATTCAAGGGACGATAAGGTGTATTCATTCGAAAGTGCGAATGAAGCCATTGAGTTGATAAGCGAACTCGGTTCAAAATATCAAAAAGAATATAACGGAATAAAATGGAGGAAATCAAAATGAAAGTAGGGATTATCGGATTGGGACATGTCGGCACGGCAATGCATAATCTTTTTAAAGATGCTATCGTTTATGATAAATTTAAGAATATTGGCACAATGGACGATATCAATAATTGTGATGCGGCTTTTATTTGCGTTCCGACGCCTATGAGTGAAAACGGTTCGTGTGATACCACAGCGGTTGACGAGGTTCTGTCTTGGTGCAACTGCAAGGTCATTATCATTCGTTCAACAGTCAGGGTCGGATATACGAGAGAAATGGCGGAAAAACTGCATAAAAACATAGTTTTTCAACCTGAATACTACGGTGAAACCACAGCGCATCCATTCGCCGATTTGGCGGAAAGAAATTGGTTGTCGTTCGGCGGTTCTTTGGAAGCAATCGACTTAGCAATTGAGGCATACAAAACGGTGATAAATTCAAACGTTAAGATCTATCAGGCCTCCGCAGACGAGGTTGAATTGGCAAAATATATGGAGAATGCTTTTCTCGCCACGAAAGTTATCTTCATCAATGAAATGTATGATATTTGCGAAAAACTCGGTTTAAATTATAACCAAGTAAGAGAAATCTGGACTGCTGATCCACGGATCGGGACAAGTCATACGTTCATTTACAAAGACAATCGAGGATATGGCGGGAGCTGTTTGCCCAAAGACATATCAGAACTTCATACCCTGGAACTACAAAACGATCTTGATGACACTTTGATCAATGCCGTTATTGAAAAGAATAAGAAATATCGTAAATGCTAAGTATGTATATTTAAAATAGGATGGATAAAAAAATGAATAAAAAAGACTTTATAATGAGACCTTTGATAACTAACGTTGGTAAAGAAATTGGAGAGAGTATTTTTGTGTTTTCTAAAATTGAAGGCTTTGATTTACCGTAAAATATAAGACAAATCTTGTCCTGTAAAAAATATTTGCGCCATGATATAATTGGATCAGAAAAACAAAAGGAGTCCACTGTGCAATACTTAAGTTTTGATATCGAATGTTGTGACGGCAAACACATCTGTGAATTCGGTTATGTAATAACAGATGAAAATTTCACATTAACTAAAAAGGAATGTTATACTATCAATCCTGAGAAGCCTTTTAATTTGATTGGACGAGAAAATCGTGAAGATTGTATTTTGTTCTTTCCCGAAGAGAAGTATTACAATAGTCCTATATTTTCCGCATTTTATAATAAAATAAAGAATTTAGTTTCAATGCCGGAAACAATTATATTTGGACATGCCATGAGAAGTGATGCTATATTTTTAAGAGATGCATGCAAGCGATATAAACTGCCGTCCCTTAATTTTGATTTTATTGATAGCCAAGTGCTATACAAGGAATTTTCGGGAATTCACAAAGATATATCCTTAGAGAATGCAGAAACTGTCTTAGATCTCGACAAACCGCAATTTCATCATAAAAGTGATGATGACGCACTACTTACAATCGAACTTGTAGAAAAAATTTGTAAAGAATTGAATGTAAATGTTTCGGAATTGATGATACTTTGCCCCACAGCGTGTGGTGCAAGCCATAATTTTAATATTCAATATACGGGTGATGACTTACAATCAATGATGAATGCGTTAGGAAAAAATGCCAATGCATTAAGTCAAAGTCGCAAGCAAAAATGTATCCAAAAGTTTGCGGAAACTGTTGTTTCAGAAGGTGACATCATAGAAAGTTGTTTGAATAATAAAAAATTGTGTTTTCCCCGTGTGTTTGAAAAGAGTAACACTGCAGACACATTAAAACTCATACAGGTCTTGGCTAATCATGGTTGTAAATATAACGTAAAAGTTTCAGAAAATGATTATTATGTTGCCGACGATGAAGAGTTGCTTGATCCGATTCCCAAAGAAAACACTCGCTATTTCGCCGCACTAAAAAATGACGCTGGAAGAAAAGTACAAGTAATATCTTTTGATGATCTTCTTGCGATTATCGATTTAACAACGGATGAGATAAAGCAACTAAAAATGCCGGTAGTCCCTAAACGAAAGACGAAAAAGAAAAAAGTATATTCCACAGGAAGTAATTCATACACCATAGGTGATCAATTACGCGCACAGGGAATAGATTTGACTAAATGGTCTAACTAACTCGTAAACAGATTGCTTTTGCCTTTTAATCTACTCAAAAACTTCAAATGGCTCTTTGATGGGCAATTGACTTACACAAGCGTGCCGCTTCGCGGCGCGGTCAAGCACCCGCCAAACAACTCACTTATCGATCGAATTATTATCGGCGGTTCTCAAAGCGTAACAGGAAAGGAACGCGAAATAGAGATTGTATATAAAATCGACATCGTTTCCGTCTTACGTCATAAAATCAAGAAATAACCTGTTTAGGTAAAAATACGATAAAATAAAGATAAAGTGTATGAAAATGTTCAATTCATACACTTTTTTTGTAGCCTTTAGTGACAATAAAACCACCACTTGAAGTGGTGGAATAAAAAAATCTTTAGATAAAAGAA
>ERZ808286.1187-NODE-1187-length-13697-cov-34.981894_pt1 | contig 13697 bp, 21 predicted proteins | sample MGYA00521276_ERZ808286 | MGnify/ENA primary metagenome ERZ808286 (study PRJEB31516, sample SAMN03275607) | gut metagenome | biome: mammalia-associated habitat; material: feces | host: Papio cynocephalus | place: Kenya | collected 2012-08-01 ... | reverse complement strand
TAATATATATAGAATTAATAATATATGTTAAGATAATATATAAATAGATAAATACAAGCAAGCAGCACAAGACAAAGCCAGCGCAGACCAAGACACCCGGCACCACCTGCACCAGACACCAGCGCAGGCAGGACGGACCGAGAAGGGGAGCGGAGACAATCACCCGGCCGCGTCTGTTCATGGTTATAATTTACAATAATATTTTCTGACCAATCAGCCAGCCGAGCCGACCGAAAACGCCGCAAACCGTTGCGGCGCAAGCAGTTTAACAATAATGCTCCATTAGCACAACACGACCACCCCCCCCCACTTTACAGTCAGGGCCGCGCTTCCGTCGGCATACGCCGACTAGCTGTTCCCTCTCAATCCACGTTCCGCTTCCCACCACGAAAAAAACTGTTAAAATTACACTCAGGAGGTGTGAGCATGGTTTACTTTGACAATGCGGCCACTACAAAGCCCACTGTAGCTGTTTTAAATACGATGACGAATATATACCTTCATTCGTGGGAAAACCCGTCAGCGCTCTACACAGGCGCTCAGAATGCATATCAGCTTCTAGAGCATTACAGGGGAAGGATAGCGCATATGCTCCATTGCGAAGATGGGGAAGTTTATTTCACGTCTGGTGGGACGGAATCTGACAACTGGGCGATCAAATCTCTAGCTACTCTTGGGGAGCGTTCCGGGAAGAAGCACGCCGTCTCCACTGGGATAGAGCATCATGCGGTTTTAAATGCGCTACACTCCCTCGAACTGTCCGGGTGGGAGATTACATACCTAACCACCTCAAAACTCGGTGTAGTCGATTCTGTGGCTTTAGGGGCGGCATTACGGCCTGACACTGCATTTGTATCTATCATGTATGCCAACAATGAGACGGGTGCTGTGCAGCCAATCAGGGAGATTGGAGTCATATGCCGGGAGCACAACATTCCCTTCCATGTAGACGCTGTGCAGGCTGTGGGGCACATACCTGTAGACATGGAATCGGACAATATAGACTTACTCAGCCTGTCTGCGCACAAGTTCAAAGGCCCACTGGGAGTTGGGGCGTTGGCTGTGAAGGGCAACATTCAGCTTCCACCGTTCATTGTTGGAGGGGCGCAGGAGCGCAATATGCGGGCGGGTACCGAGAACCTTCCTGGGGTAGCTGGTATGGAACGGGCGCTCTCTGACTGCTGTTCCAATTTGCAAGAAACAATTCACGAAGTTGCAAATCTGCGTCAAGAGCTGATTACGCAGATTGAGAAAAGAATACCTGGTGTGCACTGGGTACAGACTTCTTCTAACTGCCTTCCTGGAATCGCCAGTTTTGTTATCGAGGGTGTAGAGAGTATGCCACTCATTCTGAGATTAAGCATGGAAGGGGTCTATGCTTCGGCTGGTTCCGCCTGTAACTCAGGTTCCCTTGACCCGTCCCACGTCCTGCTGGCAATGGGGTATGACCGTGAGTTAGCGCATGGGGCTGTCAGATTCAGCCTGAGCGAAGATAACACCTTGGACGAAGTTCTATATACCGTTGATAAACTGTCCTCTATCGTCTCTGATTTGCGGGAAATGATGTGTTGACAAACTGTTTATATAGCCTTATAATTTAGTTGCATTATGGAGGATTGCCCGTCCTCACTGATGTTTTGAGCGGTGCATCTGATTCTGCAAATAGATGTTCGATAAACCTCCGGTGGACTCCCCGCCACCACGGCCAAACCGCTCTTATCTGAAACCGGTGCTCCTCCCACAAGCCCGGTTTCGTGAAGCAGCACCGATGCTGGATCGCATCGGTGCTGCTTTTTGTTTTTCACTTCCGGCAATAAAAAACTGCAACTCATTTTCTACACGGTCAGGATTTTACCGTTCCGTGGGAAACGAATTGCAGCAGCAGGATAAAATATTTGAGAACATCCTCCACACGGCAGAATCCGCTCAGAAGATGGCGGAGTTGCTCCGGGATGCACCCAAAGATCGAAAAATTGACCCATTTGCGGCGGGAACTTACTTCGCGTGGGCGTTCGGGTTCATTCGGGATGAAGTTCTGAAAATGGGCGAAAACACAGGCTACCTTCCTGACATCCAGCTGGAAGAGACAGTGGAAACCGTGGAGGAAATGCAGAAGCGATACAAAAAGTAACCGCGTCGAAATCGACGCAGTTAGAAAGCATAAAGAAGCAGCACCCGAATTTTCACCGGGTGCTGCTTCTTCTTTAGCGAGGAAGGCAAACATGAGACTATCATCCAAGCGCAATTATAGTTTAACAGGCTTTGCGTTCTTATCAAGTCTTTTGAAATAATTTTTTTAGGGGTTACTACCACGCAAACCTGCTGCTATAATTTTATCAGGGATGGGGGACACATCCTATTTGACCGCTCTGAATTTTTCTGTTTCTTTCGGTTCCGGGCGGTCGATCTGCTGGTGTAGCTCAGTCGGTAGAGCGGCGTCTTTGTAAGTCGATGATCGGCGGTTCAAGTCCGTCCACCAGCTCCATAGGGCAAGTCGATAGCCCTTTCTCCTTTCATGTATTTATAAGCCTTCATCGCCTAAGTGGAAGGCTCTTTCATCTAGCTGGGGAAGCTCCCTGGCAAACGATGAAAGCCACGGTGCAATTCCGGCGGCGCTATATATGCTGTCGTAGCTCTAATGGCAGAGCGCCTGATTCGTACTCAGGAGGATGCAGGTTCAAGTCCTTGCCGATAGCGCCAAATAAATATAATAGATCGAGGTGTAGCGCAGTTGGTAGCGCGCCTGATTTGGGTTCAGGAGGTCGTGAGTTCGAGTCTCACCACTTCGACCACGGCGTAGTACCCAAGTGGTTTAAGGGGGCGGATTTGAAACCCGCTAGACGGAGAAACCGTGCGTGGGTTCGAATCCCACCTGCGCCGCCATACACTCAACTCAGTCTTGCCGCTGTGACGGAATTGGCAGACGTGCAGGATTTAGGTTCCTGTGCTTTATGCGTGTGGGTTCGACTCCCACTAGCGGCACCACGGATGGCATACATAACCATCTCCTTTCATATATAAGCATTCAGCCTAGATGGAATGCTCCGCTTGACATACCTCCGGCGGCGACCGTGCAATTCGGGCGGCACTTTCGCACCAGTAGTTTAATGGCAGAACATCAGCCTTCCAAGCTGACTGCGCGGGTTCGATTCCCGCTTGGTGCTCCAACCGGGAGAGGAGCGGAATATATGCTCATCGGCGCACACCTGAAAGATGGTCTGGGAGAAAACCAGATAACCAAGATGCGCCCTCTCGGCTTAATACGGACCTTTAGCTCAGTTGGTTAGAGCACGCGGCTCATAACCGCACGGTCGTAGGTTCGAGACCTACAAGGTCCACCATCATATGCGGGGCGTTAGTGGGCAGCTCGAAGTACAAGGGTTGCGCATGGATGCAATGACCATGACCCGCCTTTGCTGGATAGCTGATTCATGCGCATAATTAGCGTTTCCGGGAGAATCACCGGGAGTCCAGCCCTAGTGAGACGTATTAGCCGTTTCTGCGAATCCAAGGAAACGGCTAATACTATTTAGCGGTGTAGCCAAGTGATTAAGGCAGGGGACTTTGACTCCTCCAGCGCTGGTTTGAATCCAGCCATCGCTGCCAAAAAGATAACCCCCTCGAAATCGAGGGGGTTATTACTTTATTCCGCAGTATCGCTGGACTCTTCAATTTTGATGTCTGGCAGGTAATCGGTGTTTTCTGCGACCCTGCCAATCTCGCCGCCGATGAACTCAAACGCCCAGTTGAACCATGCGCCCATGAGTTCCGTGTCTCCGATGCCTTCCGGCTTCTGCTCAGGGTTGCCGTACTTGCTGTCTCTCATCAGCTCTGCCATCTTTTCGCCGCAGAACGCCACCCAACAGATGTTGTCGCAGTGGTCATTATGAAATTCCTTCATCGTCTTGTAATTAGTCATACTCAAAATCCTTTCTTGCGTCAGGCAAGAACCGGTGGTATAATAGATTTGCCATTAGGCCTTGCCTTGTGGTGTGTCCTCCGTACTGCTGTACCGGCTAGTATCAGGCAGTCCGGGGGATTTTATTTTGTACCCCTTTGCGGGTGTGGCATTATAATACCATGCCTAATGGTAGATAGCAAGAGACGTAATGCACAAATGTCTATTGGTAGATTTGTGAAATGTGTATCTATTGGTAGACTTGCGCTTGTGGTATAATCCTACTCAAAGCGGAATCAATCTTCATTCCAGAAAGGAGGATTACCCTATGCCAGAAAAGACGGAAGCGCAGAAAAAAGCCCAGAAAAAGTATATGGAGAAGTTCACAATCGCCCATATCAGAATGGACAAGGAAAAGTACGCCCGTGTGCAAGAGCACTCAAAATCTACGGGGGAGTCTGTGAGCAGGTTTGTCAACCGTGCCATTGACAATCAGATTGCGCAAGACGAAGAGAGCCAGCCCTAACGGGTTGGTTCTCGTTTCTTATTATCGGATATTACTTCAACCAGGACGCTTTTACCGTGCGTCACGACCAGTTTTAACTTTTTATATACTATCTATAGTATATTTCTATACTGTCTATAGTATATTTTTCTAACTTTTATATACTGTCTACAGTAGATATAGCCCCGTTTTCAGATATACTGTAGACAGTATATTTTTAGCCCATTTCATATACTGTAGATAGTATATCTGACCTTATCTGAATCTACTATCTATAGTATATATCGGCAAGGTCAGATTGATTTTCTATAGATTGGCAACACATTTTTGTCAACCTGTCAACGAAACTGTCAACTTTTCCTATCTTCTACAACTTTTTGTTGTGGACGTGGTTGTAGCTCAATTTCTGGCATATATTTACAGAATTTTGCTTACTTTCTAGAACATTTTCAGAACGCTTTGTGAACTTTTTGAAAATTGATGTATTTTTTCACCAAAATTGCCGAGCACACGACTTGTCTGCGGGCAATCTCGAAAAAGCTGACATAATTCTGACATCATCCATACCCCGTTTTCGTGCGGTTTAGCCCGGTTTTCCCGACCGCGTCCTAAAACAAAATACACGGCTTTTTTGAGCAAAATAAAACCGCAATCCATTGGTATCACAAGGATTGCGGTTTCTTGGTGGAAGAGAATGGATTCGAACCATTGTAGGCGGTGCCAACAGATTTACAGCCATTAAAAAAGTCTGTATTTCCAATGGTTAGCGGCGTTTTGACATAGATTCCAGCATTAGGGAATTGAGATTTTCGTTCAGTGCAGAGATGGATTTTCTTTCCTGCCCGACGCGCAAATCAGTATAAACTTCCCTGGTGACTTCGATTCTGGAATGCCCCATAATCTTCTTCACGGTAAGCTCATCAACGTTCGCTTCAAACATCAAAGTTGCCATTCCATGACGCAAATTATGGGCGGTGAGAGCAGGTAATCCCTCGTCATTTACAAGCCCTACGGCCTTACAATATGTGTACCATTGGCCCTCAAATGCGCTTTGAGTCATAAACTTTCCGGCGTGTTTGTAACCGTTTGGTGTGGGAAATAATAACTTGCTTTCTGCCCTGTTCTTAGCAGATACCAACGGCCCAATAAGGAGGTCTACAATAGGCACCGTTCTGATGCCAGCTTCTGTCTTTGGTGCCTTCACCGTAGGATTCCAGCAACTTAGATATTCCAACGATTTATCGACGTTTATTTCCCGGCGCACAAAGTCTATATCGTCCCATGTGAGCGCTAGGGCTTCTGACTTTCTGAGTCCAGTGCAGAGCAGAAGAAGCGGGAATAATCCGAATGGCGCTTCGTAGCTGCTCATGATGATTCTTACCTGCTCTTCCGTTGGGGCCTTACGTCTGCCCCGCCGCAATCCCTTTGGCAGCTTCACGGCTAAAACCGGGTTATAGAGAATATAGCCCTTTACGATTGCATAGTCGAAAATCATACGATACAGGGAGCGGATTGTGTTGACCACGGAACGACTCATCCCCTTGTCTTTTGAAACCTTCAATTCGCGGTCAACAATCCCGGCATTCATTTCCTCGATTGGAACGTCACCGTACTTGTTTACCGCATCCAGATAATAGGATTCATAATTGCGCCATGTTCTGGTTGTTATTTCCTCTCTGTGCTTGAGCTGCCATTCTTCCGAAACCTGCTTAAAAGTTATTATTTTGGGCTGTATTGCCTTGTTTAACTTCTCATAAAGCCGTTCTGGATCGCGGTCATAAACATACTTGCGTTGACCGTTTCCGTCCAGATAAGAGCCTTGATAGCGGCCATCTTTTCGCAGTGTAAACATCGACGCGAAGTCCAAAGTTTTCTTTTGCTCTTTGCCCATGATGTTACCTCCCCGTAACAAGCGTTTTTGTTTCTTACGGCGTCAGTTTATCATGCGCAGTTTGAAAGTCAATGAACCATCCTGCCCAACAGGTCAGACCATAAAACGGCGTAGAATGCGTTCTGAGCGGTTTTTATATGTCGTTGATTAGTTTTGCGTCTACACGCCTAAAAATCGCTCTATGGTCGCTCTGGGGCTTCTGGTGGCATTTTGGAAGAGTTCTCTGCGTGTGCAGGTGCGTATATGCGTGTGTGAGCGCGTGTGATGCTCGGTGTGCCGTTTTCAGAGCTTCAACGGGAAATTACATTCCGCAAATTCAAAACTCCTTCTTAGCCGTTCTGTGGCTGTTAGAGGGCAACTGATTGATTTGCGCCGAGCGAGATTGTATTTTTTTCTTTTCTGATTTCGCAGAGTTCCGTCTCACCCGCCGTGTACGCGCACGCGCATCAAGTCTCTGCATAGCTTATAGATATATATTATATATACTAGACTTGTAAGTCTTATCTTCTATTTAGACTCTTTATATATGCTAGTCTGTACTCCTAATCCTGATAGTCTTATCTTCTATCGTAAATCTGTACTATCTGTAAGTTAGTACTTCTACCGTACTAAACCTGTAAGTCTTATCTTCTATTTAGGCTATCTATATATGCTAATCTGTACTCTTAATCCTGATAGTCTTATCTTCTAACGTAAGTCTACACTCTTTGTAAGTTTGTACTTCTATCGTCCTAAACCTGATAGTCTCTACTCCTAGCCTAAATACTCAAAAAAACATAACCTGCATACAGTACAGACTTGCAAGTTAGTACTTCTACCGTTAATACGCTGATAGTTATAGCTTATACTCCTACCGACTATGCTTATAGCTTTCCTAAACCTAGAGTTCAAGCTGCTACGCAGTATTGCCACTTACTACCATAAATATTCCCATGATTTTACAATTCTGCGCACTGGTGACAGATTTACCCTAAGGTTGACAGTTTTTTGTCAAGATTGACAAACATTTTCTTGCCCGTTAGTAAGTTATTATTATTACAAAATCCAACGCATTTCGCCTCTTGGTGCATGATACGCTTTTGCCATGCACCGAAAACGCCGCAAATCAATTTACCGTCAAAAGGAGGAACGCAAATGAAAGAGAAGCGAAATAAATTAGGCATGACACAAGAGCAGGTCGCAGAGTGCGCCTGCATCTCGGTCAGGTCCTACAAGATGTATGAAGCTCACCAGCGCAAGCCGAATGTCTATGCGGCGATGCGCATAGCACATGTCCTGCAAACAACCGTAGAGGAGCTATTCGCTGGAGGTGAACCGTATGGGACGTGAAAAGGAATGCTTTCGGGACAATCTGGCACGATTAGATGAGATGTTCCCCGGAATGGAGATGCTTACGGTCGCTGACGTCGCAAAACTGTACGGCATAGCTGACACCAGAGCACTCATAAAGCACGTTAAGTTTGTCGGGACCAGATGGAGCCGCAGGGTGTCTAAGGCTTCTTTGGCGCGGCAGATGAGTTCCTATTGACCATTCTCGCATTAAAACGCCAACGGAGGAAGGGAAAAATGAAAGAAAGAGATATTGATACCGAAATCAAGAAAGTCTGGAAGCAGCTAAGTGACGAAAGAAAGAAAATCAGTCTTTTGTATCTTCGCTCTCTTCTGCAAGAAACTCCTGAGCAAGCTGCCCGCGAAGATACCGCAGAACAAACTTCTTCCGTTCAGGGGACAATCTGAGCAGGATATAGTCAATTTCTTCATTAACATTTAAATCTTTAGAGAATCCGTCGTTCTTCGGAGCGATGGATTCTTTTTTTACGTCATTGTCCAGAAAATACTCAACCGGAATATCAAGAGCATCTGCGATAGCTTTCAGCGTATTTCCGCGAGGCTTTCCTCCGTTTTGCCAGTTGGTAATATTTCCGCTGCTCTTTCCTACCTTAGCCAAAAGAGCTGTGACGGAGATACCCTTGCACGCGCACGCATACTGCAATTTGTCATAAAACATAATACTGCCTCCTCATTTTTGTGCAATTCGTAGAATTGCGTTAAAATGCGTAATTTGCAGTTGTAATGCGCAGTTTTACGCAGTATAATGCAAATGCAAGGACGTAAAACGCAATCTACTTTGTTTCCGCAAATTCATGGTAGCACAAAAGCGCATTTTCGTCAATGCAAAAAATTGCGTGGAGGTGAGTTATTTTGAGCTTCTGGGAAAACTTCGTTTTGCTATGCAAAGAGAACGGAGAGAAGCCAACAGTAGTTGTTAGCAAGTTGAGGTTAAGCAGTGGAAACATTGCACGTTGGAAAAAAGGCGGCTCCATTTCCCTTGAGAACGGGAAGAAGATTGCCGAACATTTCAATGTGCAGATGGAGCGCCTAACGTCAGATGACGCAAAAGCGCCACCCACCACAAGGCACTTGGAATGAGCGCGGAAAGGAGGAATAAGAAATGACACGAAGAGATACGCAGACCATCAGCGGTTAATCTCTGGGTTGTCTGTGCGTCCAGTTAGGTAATCCAAAGATACCTCATAGAAATCGGCGAGAGACACCAACACCTTTGCGGTCGGGTCGCTTTTTCCGTACTCATAAAACTGGTACATGGATTGGCTTACACCAGAGGCTTGAGCGGCCTGTTTCTGGGTGACTTTCTTGAATTGTCTGCACCTTTTGAGAGCTTCATTTAGGTTCATGGCGTATACCTCTAAAAACATTATCGAAGGTATTGACGGCCTAATATATTATGCGTTATCATAGCGATACACCAAATATATTAGGTGTAATACAGAAAGAGAGGAGCAAGTGAATGTGGCATTAAAGGCGGCTCGTGAAAAGTCCGGCAAGACGCAAGCACAAGTCGCAAGGGAAGCTAAAATCAGTCAGGCTCAATACCAGAATATTGAGTATGACAAGAGTAAGCCGCGAGTGGATGTGGCAATCCGCATCGCAAAGGCACTTGGAACAACGGTTGAATCCTTGTTCCAAGAGAGTTAACACCCATCATTGATTGATTTCAGGGTTGTCGGTTCTACCCGTGAGGTAATCAAGGCTGACACCGAAAAAATCAGCCAAAGCAAGTAGTTTCTGAAAAGACGGTTCACGTTCGCCGTATTCGTAGCGTTGATAGCCCAATACGGACATACCGACCCCTTCACAAACTTGTTTTTGTGTCAAGTGGCGGCTTTTCCGCAACTCGAGCAGTCTTTCGGAAAAAATCATGGAGTGCCTCCTAGAAATGCTTGACACTACCAAATGGATATGCTAAGATGCAGTTACAACATAACCAAATGGTAGTGTTGAATTGAAGGTGGGGGAGTGATGAAAAACATAGCGCTTATTGATTCTCGAATCAAGGCAGGCCTTACGCAAGTGGCAGTTGCAAGCAAGGCCAAAATATCGGTTCTGTGCTACCAGCGATATGAAGCTGGGGAGCGAAAGCCGCGAGTGGATGTGGCAATCCGTATCGCGGACGCATTGGGAACAACGGTGGAAGCGTTGTTCAGGGAAGATTATACACGCTCAGAATGAGCGTGGCAAGGAGGAAAGACGGAAATGACACGCAAGGACGCGCAAAAATCTCAGATTCTCCAACATCTAAAACGGCATGGAACTATCACGAGCATGGAAGCTATTACACTGTTTGGATGCACCCGCTTGAGCGGACGGATATTCGACCTGCGACATGAAGGCTATCTTATCCGAAGCGACAAAACAGAGGGCAAAGCCCGTAATGGTAATGCTTGTCAGTTCGCTACCTATGTTTATGAAGGGAGGTTAATGGAGGATGGACGTTTGGAACCTGCTACTTGGAGCGATAATCGGTATCTGGCTTTGGGAGTTTGCAAAGCAGATGGCACGGGTAGTTGCGTCAATGATTGGAACACATCGAACGCGCAAACTGCGAGAGCGTAAGGAAGAAGCCAGAAAGGCACAATCCGATAAGCAGAGCAGAAAAGAACTGTTTCTACGCAACGAACGGGAGATTACCCGCTGATGGCAGAGCAAGGGCAATATCCGGTCGGCTACAAGACGCAGCGCAAGGTTTTCAAAGACCGGGAAAGCTGGCTGGAAGGTCGTGAGAACGGAATCGGTGCCAGCGAAGCAAGCGCGGTTCTTGGCTTTAGTCCGTGGCTGAGTTCTATCGAACTATGGAAGCGCAAGGTCGGTCTTGTCACTCCGAGAGAGATTTTGGGAAATGCAGCAATCGACCGGGGAAAACGCATGGAAGGCGCACTCAGAAACCTGTTCGCCGCCCAGCACCCAGAATACCGGGTAGATTACCATGAGTTCGACATTCTCTATCAGGCAAACCGACCGTGGCTGACCGCCACGCTGGACGGGGAGCTACATGACGAAAAAGACCGTTTTGGTGTCCTTGAAATCAAGACGGCGCTCTGCTCGAAGCGGACAGACTGGGAGAAATGGAAAGACCAAATTCCAGATTATTACGCCGCGCAGTGCTTCCATCAGATGTTAGCAACAGGCGCTGAGTTCGTAAAGCTCTATGCGTGGCTGTGCAACATTGAGGGTGACGCTTCCTTGAGGACGTACACTTTCGAGCGCACAGATTACAAAGAGGATTTGGAATACCTGCTGGAACGCGAAACAGCGTTCTGGGGATATGTCGAAAAACGCATCATGCCACCTATGATTATCACGTTCTGAATCAATCAAGACAAAACCATACAGAAAGGAGACAACATGGCAAGCGAAATTGGATTTGTCGTCGATCAGACGGCACTCACAAGTGCACAAGCCACTGTCATTCAGGCAAACTTCGACGAGATGAAGAAATATCTCACTGAGATGATGGAACCTTATAAAACGCTCTCTATTAGCCCGGATGACATTCAGGCCGCAAAGGCCATTCAGGCCAGAATTGGCAAAGTCAAAGACCGTATCGAGGAACAGCGCAAGACTGTCAAGAAAATGTGGGGCGTTCCGCTGGCTGAATTTGAGAAGCGCTGCAAGGAGCTGACCGCAGAGTGCGATGAAGCTACCAGCAATATCAAAGGACAGCTTGCAAAGTATGAAGAACAGCGCAAGCAGGAAAAGGGGTATGAGCTTTCCAACTTTTTTGATTGGTGTGTTGCGGAATCACCGGAAGTCGAGGCATATCTCAAGTGGAGTGACATCTTTGATTCCAGATGGCTTAACGTTACCTACTCCATCGGAAAGGCAAAGATGGAAATCTCTAACGCAGTTGGAAAATGTGCAGAAGAACTGAGACAAATCCGTTCCATCAAGAGCAGATATGAGACGGCACTCCTGGATGTTTACAAGAGCACACATAACTTGGCACTTGTCATGCAAAAGCAGATCGAATATGCCAACCGGGATGCGGAACAGCGGTGCAAAGAGCTTGAAGAACAGGTCGCCGAGAAAGAGAAGGAAGCACACAGACGGGAAGCGGAAACCGCAGAGCAGGTCCGGGCACAAGAGACAGCACCTGTCGAGCCAGAAGAACCCGCTACAAAAATTTACCGACTTTCCTTCCAAGTAACCGGAACCAGAGAACAGCTTATGGAACTCAGTTCCTACATGAAAAATGCTGGAATTTCCTACGAAAGAATCTGAGGCACGCAATGGATATGCGCCGAACGGAAAAGCCACACCTAGTAATTGCAAAGCCGTGAGTCGCTCTGCGATGGAATGGCGGCGAAAAGCAAGGAACCGATTTGCTATGTAATTGCCCCGCACAGAACTGAAAAGCTATGGATAAGCCGAGAAGAGATCAGCAGTGGAGACGTGAGGCATCGAAAGGCTGTGCATAGCGGTGGCATAGATTTGAGAAGCGAAGGAAAAGCACTGATATGAGTAGCATCGGAGTGGCAAGGTGCGAAAACGCAAGGCGATAGCTCCGCCCTGCTCTGAATAGCTTTGGCATTGCTGGGACTGGAGACGCTGGGATAGGCATCGGAATTGCAAAGCAAGGTAAGAGACGCACTGGAAAAGCAAGGATTCGACGCGACCGGCAAAGGATTCGCAGAGCAAGGAGACACGAGGCAACGGAAAGGCTAAGAATAGCGTGGCTAGGGCAAGGCGTCGAGCTGTAAGGCTCTGAAAAGCGAAGGAATGGTACAGCAGCGCAATACGACGCAATGGGAGAGCGCCGCAAAGCAAGGTTTAGTGGGGCAGAGGAATGGCACCGATTCGCAACGTAAAGCAAAGGCTATGCCTGGAGTAGCAGCGGAAAGAATCGGGGATGCACGGCGCGGCTACGAAAAGTGGTGAAAGAAAATAGCCGCGTATAAAACAAAATTTTGGAGGTATAAACATGGATATTTTGAGCGCATTGAAGAAGAAACACATCCGCATGACATTTGTCGAGGAAGTTCTGGGCACTTGTTCCAACAACCCGGAACTGCATGATGAGTACATCGCCAGTAAGGCGCCAGATGCTATGAGCAGAGCGGAAGAAATTGCTACGATTGGCGTGGGAGATGCAATCGAAAAGGGAATGACCGTGTTCCCCCGTGACGAGAAAGGAAATCCCATCCTGTGGAATTACCAGATCGAAGGATTTATCAAAGAGGCATTGAAAAATATCAAGAAGCATTTCCCGCAGAGCGAATGCGCAAAGGTCAAAGCGAACAAGCAGACCGTTGACAATGCGATTTTTGTTTGTCCGCGTATGATTCCGGTGGATATGCACGGCGGTGTGGTAGGCGATTGCCAGAGACCTTTGAGAGCACAGACTGCACAGGGTGAGCGTGTGGCGCTTGCACACTCCGAGAGCTTGCCAGTTGGAAGCTCAATCGAGTTTTGGATTGAAATTGCTCCCACACTTGGGAAAGGCATTGACGCAGATGAGGTTATGTGCGAAGTGCTAGATTATGCACAACTCAAGGGTATCGGCCAGTGGCGCAACTCCGGCAAGGGTCGAGCCGTTTGGGAGTATATCGAATAATCTAAAATTGATAAGGAGGAAATATTATGGACAGCAAATACTACATCGTGAGAGCAAAGGACGCGGGTGTTTTCGCCGGAAACATCAAGGAGCGCAGCGGCGATGAGGTGACGTTGGAGAATGTGCGTCAGCTTTGGTATTGGGATGGAGCAGCATCTTTGATGCAGATGGCTCAGAGCGGCGTTACTAATCCGCGTGAATGCAAGTTTACCGTCACCATCGACGAACTGACCGTTATTGGTGTGTGTGAAATTCTCCCCTGCACCAACATTGCCGAGCAGTGCATTAAGGCGGTGGCGGAATGGAAGCGGTAAAAGTCCGAGAGTGGATTAGCTCTAATTACGGCTCCGGCTACGGCTCCGGCTCCGGCTCCGGCGACGGCTCCGGCGACGGCTCCGGCTCCGGCTACGGCTACTGCTCCGGCTACGGCTCCGGCTACGGCTCCGGCTACGGCTCCGGCTCCGGCTCCGGCGACGGCGACGGCGACGGC
>ERZ808286.1185-NODE-1185-length-13708-cov-7.750165_pt1 | contig 13708 bp, 9 predicted proteins | sample MGYA00521276_ERZ808286 | MGnify/ENA primary metagenome ERZ808286 (study PRJEB31516, sample SAMN03275607) | gut metagenome | biome: mammalia-associated habitat; material: feces | host: Papio cynocephalus | place: Kenya | collected 2012-08-01 ... | reverse complement strand
ATGCTCTAACAGAGAATCCCATATTACGTAGCTTAGTATTCCACTTGTCATCGAGAATGCTTAGCTTAGGGCAGATTTGATAGAAGCCTTCTTTCTTTGCTTCTTTAACCATTTCATCTGTAAGGAATTTGGCAAGGTAGCCAATTTTAATAGTGCTATCTAATTTCTTTACTGTTTTTAAGGCTCTCCAAATTCCACTTGTAATAACAATTCTATCTTTTTCAATATATTTAGAGAGAAGGGAGAGTGTTTCTTCTTCAACACCTTCTTCTTTGATTTCTATAGCAAAGTATTTGTATTTATCACTGCACTGGATGAGAAACTCTTCAAAAGTTGGAATTTGTGTGCCTTTGTATTCAGCACCTTTGTGTATACCAAAGTCTAGTTTTCTTAGTTTGTTAAGAGTTAAGTCATGAATTGCCTCAGGTCTGCCACAAATTCTCATTAAAGAATCATCGTGGAAAAGTACGAGGGCCCCATCTTTTGTTCGTTGAATATCTGTTTCGACTCCATTTGCTCCCATCTTTGCGCCTAGGAGGAATGAAGGTATTGTATTTTCTGGAGCATATTCAGATGCTCCTCTGTGGGCATAATTAATAATTTCCATATTTTCCTTTTTAATGCTAGGGACTTATTGCCCCTAGCAATAACCATTTAATATAACATCATGTATTCGTCGATTTCTTTCTGCATAGAAACGAGAGCCTCTTTTATATTCATGTTAGGGTTAGCTTCAATTTCAGAAAGAATCTTTGTCATGTCATTCCAAACGATAGAGTCAACAGGACTTACACCTTCACCGTGAATGTTTTTTGCCTGCTTTAAAATAACTTGCCACTTAGGATCTTTCTCTAATTCTTTTACATAGTCGAGTTCAAACTGGCCACTTGTAAAAGGAAGGTAACCTAAGCTAAGAGAAGCTTTTACAGATGCTTCTGGTGTATTTAGGTATTTAATAAACTCAGCAGCCATTTCCTGTTTCTTATCTGTTGATTTGAAAATAGCAATACCGCCACCGCCAACACTAACATCGAATGTCTTATCTGAAGGGAATTCTGCAACACCAAACTCAAATGAAGAGCCGATGTTCTTTGCATACTTATTAACAGCTGAGCAAGAGATGAAATAGAAGAGTAGTCTTCCATTCTGAAAATCTTGACCCGCTGTTTTATGCTGGCTAGCTGGCATAATGCCATCTTTAACAAGGTTAGCATAACGAGAAAGTACGAGCTCCATTTCTGGTGTGACAACATTAGCACTTCCGTCATCTGTTGCTATACGTCCACCTGCACACCATACAAGTGGCTGAATATACCATGGAGTATCTGAATTGAAGTTAATTCCGTAGATATCTGTAATGCCATCACCATTTGTATCTTTTACTGCTTTCTTTGCAGCTTCAACCATGCCATCCCATGTAGAAGGAACAGAATCATAACCGAGACTGCGAAGGATAGTCATATTAACCATTACAATTGGGGTAGAACAGCCAAAAGGCATGACTAATCTCTTTCCACTGTATGTATATCTTGTCCAGAAGTTATCAGAGATTTCGCTCTGCTCATCTTTTGACATATAGTTCTCAATAGGAACAAGCCATCCAGCATCGTAGATCTGAGGAATTCCGTGTCTCTGTCCGACGAGACCTAATTCTGGCATATCGCCTGCCTGCATGGCGGCATTGTATTTTGCAACAAGGTCATCCCAATTTTCACCAATCTGTACTTGGTTAATCTTAACGCCTGGATGAAGTGCTTCAAAATCAGCGATAACATCTGATAAGTCATCATTAAATCTTACCCAGAAATCGAGAGTAATCTCTTCTGATTCTGTGCTAGTTTTTTCCGTGTTTCCATTCGCAAAAACAGCAGTCAATGCCATTAAAGCAACCATTAAAAAGATAATTACTTTTTTCATTTCTTTCTCCTTTTATGTTTTATTTCAAGCCAACTTTTGTAATACCCTGTACAAAGTATTTCTGTAGAAATACAAAAAGAATTATTACAGGGAGAATTATCAGGGAAGCTGCTGCCATAACAGCACCCCAATCGACACCAAAGTCCGATTGCATAAGCATTCTCAGCCCCGTTTGAACTGTTCTTAGTTCTGATGAGTTAACGATAATGAGTGGCCATAGGTAACTATTCCAACTGTTAATGAAACCAATGATTCCCACAGTAGACATTATTCCTGTACTCAGTGGCATAAAGATGTGTAAGTAGATTTTTATTTCATTGCAGCCATCTATTCTTGCAGCATCCATCAGGGCATTATCGACAGTTAGGTAGAACTGTCTGAATAAGAAAACACTAAAGACACTTACAAGAGAGGTTGCAACAACAGAAAAGAATGTGTCCATTAATCCCATAGATGAAAGCATTAGATAGTTACTGGTGATTGTTGCTTCTGACGGAATCATCATAGAGCACATGAAAAGCATGAATATAATCTTTCTAGATTTAAACTTTATTTTTGCAAAACCATATCCAGCTAGAGACCCTGTTATTATCTGTGCAAATACAGAAACTATGGCAAAGGCAATACTGTTTCTAAAATATAAGCCAAAAGGTGCTGCATTCAGTGTCATTTTATAGTTTTTCCAATAAAGCTTAGTTGGAAGGAAGATATCTGAGTTCATAACTTCAGATGGACTCTTTAAAGAACCAACAATTAACCAAAATATTGGGAAAATCATAATTAACGAAACTATTATAAGAACAATGTTTCTTATTATTTCACCGAGATCTATTTTATTCTTTGAACTTATTTCTTCCATTTTTTACCTCAGATGTCGTAGTTGACATACTTTTCCAAATACATCTGGAAAAGGTTAATAATAAGAATGATTACAAAGAGAACAACAGCAATTGCTGAGGCCATGCCCATTTGATAGCGTCTGAATGCATAGTTATATAGCATCATTACAAGGTTAGTTGTGCTTGTTCCTGGACCTCCGCCTGTCATGTTTTCAATCGATGTAAATAGCTTTAAGACAGAAACAGTGTTCAAAATAAAGAGCATAAAAGATGATGGTGAAACCAATGGGATAACAATGCTCTTTATTGACCTTAATTGGCTTGCACCGTCAATATGGCTTGCTTCTATGACATCCTGTGGAATATTTTGTATAGCTCCCATGAAAACAATGACATCGTAGCCAATCATTCTCCATATTGTGACTATACATATTGATATTAGCGCTGTTGATGTCTCATTAACCCATCTTAGAGGGGAAAAGCCAAAGATTGAGATTATCTTGTTTAAAACTCCGTATTGAGGATTGAAGATATAGAGCCAAACGACAGAGAGTCCTACCATGCTGGCAATATGTGGAGTGAAAATCATTGTTCTGTAAACGACGTTCACCTTTGACTTCTTCTTAATCATCATTGCCAAAATAAAACCTATAATCATAGTTATTGGCACGATGATTATTACATAGAGGAATGTATTTTTTAGAACTTGGAATATTTCATTTGATGGAAATAGCTTTTGGTAATTGTATGTTCCAACATACTTTTTTCTACCACCTAAGTTCCAATTGAAGAAACTTGTTCCAACGGTATTTAACATTGGATAAAGGGTAAAGAGTATCAAAAGGGCAAATGCAGGGAATACAAAAGCTAAGCCTTTTGCCTCTGTGTTTAAAAGTTTCCTTGTCTTATTTTTCATCTTTTCCTCTGATTAAATGTATTTTGGAAGCCATTTTTTATGTGCTTCAAACATCTCATCACATAAAGCCTTAATATCATCAAGATTTAGTTCTGCTGATGCATGAGGGTCCATCCAGGCTGCTTGATATACATCATCTTTCTTCTTTGTTACTGCTGCTTTGATTGCTGTAAGCTGAACATTAATATTTGTTCTGTCTAAGGCCGCACATTGTTCAGGAAGTGCGCCAACAATTTCTTTAGCAATTCCAAATTGAGATGTAACGCAAGGAACTTCAACGCATGCTAGACTATCTAAGTTTGTTATTGAGCCTTCGTTAATTACATTGCCATTGAAAACAAAAGGCTTGTCATATGCAATTCCCTGAATGATAAGAGAAGCATATTCCCTAGATCTCTCATGTGTTATGTTAACATTATCAATTAGTTCTTTTTTCACAGTATCAAATTTGTTGATATTTTCAATGCATCTTCTTGGATATTCATTTAATGGAATATTGTATTTCTCAATCTGCTCTGGATATGTCTTTTTAATGAAGTATGGAACATACTCAGAGCAATGTTCGCTTGATTCTGTTACATAGTAACCGAACCTCTTCATCATCTCAAACCTTACTCTGTCATCATCTGGAATATGAGTCTCTGCAAGTCTCTTTATTTCAGGATAGATATCTACACCGTCATCAGTAATATTAAGTAACCATGCAAGATGGTTTATTCCAGCAATACGATATGCTATGTGTCCCTTAGCCTTTAAGCCTACTCCGTCCATTAGCTCTTGGGCTGCTACCTGGACGCTATGACATAGTCCAACTGTCTTTACTTTTGTGTAACGTAGCATATAGCCAGTAAGAATGCCCATTGGGTTTGTGTAATTAAGAAACCATGCATCAGGGCATACTTTCTCAATCTTAGAAGCAAATAGATCAAGTACAGGGATTGTTCTTAGTGCACGGAAAATTCCTGCAGGTCCCATCGTGTCTCCAATTGTTGTCTCTAAATTGTATTTATTAGATATATCAAAATCTGCCTTTGTCGCAGGTTCATATCCACCAACTTGGATAGCGTTGATAATAAAATCTGCGCCTCTTAAAGCGTCTTCAAGTTGATCTTCTCCTAAGTATGTTGAGTATGTTGCTCTATCATTGTTGATATTGTGATTTAAAGAATTTACGACTTTACCTGCTTCATCGAGCCTGTCGCTATTTATATCATAGAGGGCATAGTGAGAGTCCTCTAGTCCTTCGGTAAGAAAACAGTCTCCAATGACGTTTTTTAAGAAAACAACACTGCCTGCGCCAAGAAAAACGATTTTAAGTTTCATGCAAAACCTCCTGATATGAGTAGATTATCTACTAGTTTTTTAGAATAATATAATATAAAAAATTGATATTTTTATAAGTATGATTTATAAATAAGCTGTTAATTGTATGCTAACAACAGGTTAATTCTATTATTTGGGGGATGATGTATGGAGTTTTATGAGATGAAATATGTGTGTGCAGTTTATGAGAGTAGAAGTTTTTCTAAGGCTGCTGAAAGCACTCATATTTCGCAACCAGCTTTAAGTCAATGTATAAAGAAAATTGAGAGTGATTTAGGAACTCCGATTTTCTTTAGAACAACAAGAAATGTTATACCAACTGAAGCTGGCAACATCCTTTACGAAGGATGTAAAAAGATATTGGCGAACAAAGAAGAGATGGATAAGTCTTTAGATGAGATTATCAACTCGGAAGATACTGAATTTAGAGTTGGAATTTCCCCATTCTACAGTAAGCACTATCTTCCATATGTTTTAAAAAACCTAAGAAAAGACTATCCATTTGTGAAATTAAAAATAGAAGAATTAATTTCAGAGCAGCAGGAGGAAATGCTAAAGAGTGGAGAACTTGATTTCTGTTGCATTCCTCAAGATCCAGAAATAGAAGGTCTTATATATGAGCCTATATGTATGGAAGAAATCCTTCTTGCTGTGCCTAAAACGAGTTTACTAAATGGCAGTTCTATTAATGCATCTCCAATCTCATTTTTAGATGTTAATTATACAAATGGTCAGGACTTTATTGCCTTGAAAACAGTCCAAAAGATTAATAGATTGCTTGAGTCTCTCTTCGATTCTTATAATTTGAAGTACAGGGTTGTATATGAAACATTAGATTGGGATACAGTCGATATTATGGTTGGAAATGGACTAGGTATTGGCTTTGTTCCTGATATCCTATATAAAGTTGACGACAAGCAAACAACGCCAATGTACTATCGTACTACAAGTAATTCTTTCCTAAGACGTTTTTCTTTAGCTTACCGAGCAGGAGAAACAATTTCACCACAAGAAAAATCAATCATGGATTTATTTAAGTCATCCATACAAGAAGCTAGAGCCAATATAATTGGGCGAGTCGTTTAGGAGTATATTTTGAAAAAGGTTATATTAATTCCAGATTCTTTTAAAGGGACGATGTCGTCTATTGAGATCTGTTCAATAATGAAAGAACAAATAAAAAAGTATTATCCTGATTGTGAAGTGGTATCAATTGCAGTTGCTGACGGCGGAGAAGGTAGTGTTGAAGCATTTTTATCTTCCCTCGGAGGGAAAAAGGTCTATATAGAAGTTACTGGACCTTATTGGGGAGAGAAAGTAAGAGCTTATTATGGCATTCTTCCTAATAACACAGCTGTAATTGAGATGGCAGAGGCTGCAGGACTTCCTTTGGTTGGAGATAATAAAGACCCATCAAAGACAACAACTTATGGTGTTGGAGAGCTAATACTTGATGCGGTAAAACGTGGTGCTAGTAAAATAATACTTGGCTTAGGTGGCTCAGCTACGAATGATGCCGCTTGTGGCCTTGCTTCTGCTTTAGGCGTAAAATTCTATGATTCAGAAGATAATAGTTTTATTCCAACAGGCGAAAGCTTAGATAGAATTGAGAAAATAGATCTATCTAATATAGATGCTAGAGTTAAGAAGACTCCAATGGTAACAATGTGTGATATAGATAATCCTTTTTATGGTAAGGACGGAGCTAGTTATGTCTATGCACCACAGAAAGGTGCAACGCCTTCTATGGTAGAAGATTTGGACAAGAAAATGGAAAAGCTAGCATCTTTAATAAAAAGAGATTTCAATATTGACCTTCAAAAGATTCTAGGTTCTGGCGCTGCAGGCGGCATGGGAGGAGGAATGGTTGCATTCTTTTCTTCTAAACTCCAAATGGGTATAGAGACAGTTTTGGAAACAGTAAGGTTTGATTCTCTTTTATCTAATGCAGATTGTGTTTTTACAGGTGAAGGACGATTAGATAGACAATCTCTTAGAGGAAAAGTTGTTATTGGTGTTGCAAGAAAAGCGAAGGAAACGAATGTTCCTGTTGTTGCTATTGTTGGCGATATTGCTGATAACATTGAAAGTGTGTATAGAGAAGGCGTGAGTGCAGTTTTCTCAATAAATCGAGTCGCTCTTCCTTATTCAGAGCAAAAGAAAAGAGCTAAATCTGATTTAGCTCTAACTATAGATAGCCTAATGCGATATCAAAAGATGATAGAAAGAGGATAATAAGTTTACTCTATTTATTCTTAAGCATCTTTAAGTATTCTTCTACATTTTGATACTGAATAGTATCTACCATTTGTGTCTCGCCTCTGTAGAGAACATATTTTCCTGTGATTGGTCCGTAGCGATGTTCTGTTTGTGCACATTTTTCTTTATCAATTAGATGTCGATACTGCCTAGAATCAATCTCTTTGCTATGCTTGATTTCAAAAATTTTGCATGAGCCAAGCTTTGGATCAAATATTACCATATCAAATTCACCTACAGAAAATTGTAGGACAAACACTTCTTTTTGTGGGTTTGCTAGTTTTGTCTCCAATAAGACAATATCTTCTAGCATCCTTCCTTTAATTTCTGTGAGTATCCGTTCTTGTATAAAAGTTCGCTCTTTCAGAGATAATGCACTAAATGTCTCATCTAGTAACAAACTCTTTATTAAAGCTTCTGATTGCGCATATCTAAGACCAGGTTGAGCAATTACAGTGCGACTAGATTTCTTTTTAACATCTGGTAACGAGAAAACATCAATATCTTTGGTTAAATCTAATAAATCCAAGTATTCTTTTATCTCTGTTACATGTGCATTATCTAATATTACTGTCTGTTCTTCTTTGTTTTTGATTTCTAGGAGCTTTCTTACGTTGTTTGTAACACTAGCGATGTCGATATTATCTAAAATATCTGTCGGTTTTTTGCTATCTCTTCGAAGATTGCTTCTTGAAATTCCTAAGTCATGGGATTTCCATTCTTCTGTCAAAACTTCTAGTGTGAAACGATGGTTTATATCTTCTACAACGCGATTTATTGCACTAGTTAATTCATCTTTTTCATACAAGTCTTTTAGATTTCGAAAATGTTCTCCATTTTGATAACAGCAAAGAGCATGTTGAATGTTGTGTGCAATTGCAGTATCAACATACTCATCGGCATTCTTTTTGCTTGCGAATGTTGAGTTTTCATTATAGTTGATTCCACTAAGGCTCATTGTTCCTCCATAGTGGATATACTCATCAATCCCACAAATGTTAAGTACATACTCGAAGTCTCGGTATGGAATAAATGTTGTATGCATAAGAATGCATCTGTCATAAAGTTGTTCATCTTCTGTAAATATAAAACCCAAAGAGTCCGTACCTGACAATACTATTTTCATGCCACATGTTGCAAATACATCAGAAAATAGTGCTGCACCTTCAATGAAGTCATCCATTACTGTCACTTCATCAAGAAATACGTAACATACCCCATGTCTTTCCAATTCTTTAAGGTCATGATTTATATCTGCTAAATTATTTTTTACCGTTATTTGAATGAATGCTGCTTTCTCCAACTCTTCATCGTTCATTTCTGCAAAAATCTGACGAATCATAGTTGTCTTTCCTGTTCTACGTAAACCGTACAAAATGAAAACCTTGTCATGATTCTCGCTATAAATAAAGTTATGAAGTTGTTGAAAACACTCTCTCTTTCGATAGTTTTTGACTGGAGCTGAAAAAGAACGTAGCACGCTTCCTGTTAAAACGTTTGTAATAAAAGAAGTTGTGTTTACCTTTTGTTTTTTTGGTAAGCTAGTTTTTATTTCTTTTAACTTATTTTCTAACTTTTTTCTTTCTTCTATCAGTGTACGATAGTTTTCTACTTCATCGTTTGGAATATATTTTTCTCTTCGCTTCCTATTCTCAGTCCAACGATGATAGAAATAAACTTTTCCGTTTACCTTCTTTTTCGTAATAGAACCAGGTGGTAGATTAGAAATCTTTTGTTCTAATTCTTTTATATGGACTTGGATTTTAGATGATTCCATTATTTGCCTCTTTGAATAAGTTGTTCTATCTTATTATACCCCTTTATACTCATATCAACAAGGGTATAACAAGGTTGGCTGTAGAACAGAGTGCAAAAGGCTATATGATGACGGCTACTTTAAGTGGTCGGTCTACTTCTATTGACAGGTACAACAATTTGAAAAATGTTAAAAATATATTCGGAAAAATGTGTAAACAAAATTATTGTTTAATGAGAAAAAAGGTGTACTTAGTGATAAGAAATGCAATCGAAAATTTGATTTATTCAAAATAAAACCAAGATAATACCTGTTGAAGTAAAAGGAGGAGGAGACAAATCAGCTCCTTCGTTTAAGCGATATGTTAACACTCATAATCCAGAACATGCACTTCGTTTCTCAAAACGAGGCTATCGTAAGGATGGTAGTATTACAAATGTTCCACTTTATTTAGTTGATATAATTAAAGATCTTTTGTGATAGTATAAATCTTTGAATGAGTCTCTTATTTTATTATTATATAAATAAATATACATCAAGTATTGAGCTTAGATTACTTAAAAGTTAGGATTATTAACTAATTAAGAGTTTCCTTTTTTGTTTTTACTCTAATGGATTTTATAACTGTTATTAGATAATATCAAAAGAGGGAAAGAATAATGGAAACAGTAAGAGATTATTTTGGTTCACTTGTATTCAATGATGAAGTTATGTTAGAACGCCTTCCTAAGGATGTATATAAGGCACTAAAGAAGACAATTGCTGAAGGAAAAGATTTAGATTTAAACGTTGCCAATAGTGTTGCTAATGCAATGAAAAATTGGGCAGTTGAAAAGGGTGCAACGCACTTTACTCATTGGTTCCAACCTCTTACTGGAATGACTGCTGAGAAGCATGATGCTTTTATTTCTCCTGTTGATGGAGGAAGAGTAATACTTGAGTTTTCAGGTAAGGAACTAATAAAAGGAGAGCCTGATGCATCCTCTTTTCCTTCTGGAGGTCTAAGAGCAACATTTGAAGCAAGAGGATATACAGCTTGGGATCCAACAAGCTATGCCTTCATTAAAGGTGATACTCTCTGTATTCCTACAGCTTTCTGTTCTTATTCAGGTGAAGTTCTCGATAAAAAAACTCCTCTCTTAAGGAGTATGGAAGCTATTAATGAATATGCTTTAAAGGTGCTTTCTCTCTTTGGTAAGAATGATGTAAAGAGAGTAAATGCAACTGTTGGTCCTGAGCAAGAATACTTCTTGATAGATGAAAATGATTATAAAAAAAGAAAAGATATCATCCTAACAGGGCGAACGCTATTTGGTGCTAGAAGCCCAAAGGGACAGGAAAAGGATGATCATTATTTTGGCGCACTACGAACACGTGTTGCTGACTATATGCAAGACTTGGATAAGGAATTGTGGAAACTTGGCATAAATGCAAAGACTAGCCACAACGAGGTTGCCCCATGCCAGCATGAGCTTGCTCCTGTTTACACTGTTTGTAACGTTGCTGTTGACCATAATCAAATAACGATGGAGCTTATGAAGAAGATAGCAGAGAAGCATCATTTTGCTTGTCTTTTGCATGAAAAGCCATTTGCTGGTTTTAATGGGTCTGGTAAGCATATAAACTGGTCGCTTGCAACAACAGATGGCGTTAACCTTTTTGAACCAGGCGATAACCCTAAAGACAACTTAATATTCTTACTATTTTTCGTAGCTGTAATTAAAGCTGTTGATGAGTATCAAGACTTACTACGCATAAGCGTTTCTAGTGCAGGTAACGATTATCGCCTTGGTTCTAGTGAAGCTCCTCCTGCAATTGTATCTATGTTTATTGGTAGTGACTTAGAAGATGTTTTAAACTCCATCGCTGAAGGTACAGTTTTTGAAGAGAAGAAGAATAAGAAAATGAAACTAGGCGTTCATGTACTTCCTGAAATAGCTAAGGATTCGACTGATCGTAATAGAACAAGTCCCATGGCATTTACGGGAAATAAGTTCGAGTTCAGAATGCCAGGTTCTTCTTTCTCTGTCTCAGGTCCAACTGTAGTTATTAATACGGCAGTAGCATCTTCACTTAAAAGTTTCTATGAAGAGCTCAAGACATGTGATGATATTTCATCTAGTGTGATTTCTTTAGTTGGAAGGGTTTATCTTGAACACAAAAGGATTGTATTTAATGGTAATGCTTATTCCGATGAATGGAGAGAGGAAGCTGAGAGAAGAGGACTAATGAATCTAGTCGGAGCTCCTGAAGCTTTTGATAGATATACTTCTGAAAAGAATATTAAGCTTTTTGAAGAGTTTGGTATTTATTCAAGAAAGGAAGTTGAGAGTAGAAAAGAGATTCATCATGAAGAGTATTCAAAGACTGTTAATATTGAGGCTCTTTCTATGCTCGATATAGCTTTAAAACGTATCTATCCTCAAGCTGTTAAGTATGCATCATTCTTGGCTGAGTCAATAAAGAATGTTAAAGATGTTCTTCCTTCTTCTGTTACTGAGCCAACTCAGGAACTCTTAAGTCGAGTTTTAGATCTCTCGAATAGCTTATACAAGGAATGCTCTATATTAGATGTAACAATAAAGGAAGCTCTTTCTCTTAGTGGTTCTGAACAATCTCACTACTATTACAGTCAAGTTATTCCTAGAATGAAAGAAGTCAGAAAGTATGCAGATGACCTAGAGCTAATCGTCTCTAAAGAATATTGGCCTCTTCCTACTTATAGTGATATTTTGTTCTACAACTAATATGATTATTTATTTAACATAAAATGAAATAAACATATTATGTAACAAAAAAGAGACTGGCTATTAACCAGTCTCTTTATTATTTAATCTTATTTTATTTCCAAGAATGCTTTATAAGCATCATTAGCAGAAATAATGTCTTTTACCGATGAGATTTCCCAAGGTGCATGCATTGAGAGAATTGCAACTCCGCAGTCAATAACTTGCATGCCATAGTAAGCTGAGAACTTAGCAATTGTTCCACCACCACCAACATCAACTTTAGCCATTTCTGCCATCTGATAAGATACATTTTTTGCTTCTAGTGCTGCTCTAATTTTTCCAATAAATTCAGGATTAGCATCACTTGCTCCGCTCTTTCCACGTGCACCTGTGTACTTATTGAAAACTACGCCACCAGCAAGGAACGAAGAATTTTTCTTATCATAAAGAGATGCATTTAATGGGTCAAACGCACTGTTAACATCAGAAGAAAGCATCATTGAATTCTTTAGTGCTCTCTTTAGAGTAAGAGAAGAATACTTTCCGAGCTTATCGAGAACTTCTGCTGTTGCGTTTTCAAAGAAGAGAGAATCCATTCCTGTTGCGCCAACAGATCCAATTTCTTCTTTATCAACTAAAAGACAACATAGTGTTCTTTCTGTTGTTTTTGGTGCAGAGAGTAGGGCATCGAGAGAAGTAAAAGCACAAATTCTGTCATCCTGACCATAAGAAAGAACCATCGACTTATCTAAGCCAAGATACTTTGCCTTTCCTGCAGGGACAACTTCTAACTCTGCAGAAAGGAAATCTCTTTCCTCGATTCCGTACTTTTCTTTTAGGATGCTGAGAATCTTTTCTTTTGCAGCATCCTTTTTGTCTTTGTTTTCCTTATCTTTTATTGATTCATTTAAACCAACAATTAAGTCAAGTTCTTCGCCTGTGATGAATTCACTTGCTGTCTTCTTCATTTGATCTTGAGCCATATGAGGAAGGATGTCTGAAATACAGAATGTGAAGTCATCGTCATCTTCTCCAATAACAACATTTAATACTTCGCCATTTGTTTTGCAGACTACACCATGGATAGCAAGAGGAAGAGTAACCCATTGATATTTCTTAATTCCACCATAGTAGTGAGTATCTAAATAAACAATTCCATTATCTTCATAGAGAGGATTCATCTTAATATCGAGACGAGGAGAATCGATATGTGCTCCTAGGATATTCATTCCTAAAGAAATATCTTCTTCTCCAATCTGATAAAAAGCAATTGCTTTTCCATAGTTGGAAACAAAAACCTTGTCTCCACTCTTTAGTTTAGAGACAGTTGCTATATCTTTATAGCCCTTTTCTTCTGCTAAAAGAATTGCTTCTTTTACGCATTCTCTTTCTGTTTTTCCTTTATTTAGGAAATTTAAATATCTTTCAAGTAGATTGTTCATAACTAAAGAATATAACTAATTAGAAAAAAGAAAAAGATAGAAACATAATATGTTTAATTGTTTTCTGTTAAACAGAATACGTTAAAAATCATTGAACCTAAATAAAACGTTAGTAGCTCTCTTAGCTATTGTAGTTGCTAGGCTATAAAAAATCCTCTTATCGAAATAATAACAATAAGGGGATTTCATTCAGACATATTTACTTGACTGCTATACTGTATTCAAATTTTTTTCAAATTCTTCTTTTGATAATCCAGATTCTTCAATGGCTTTATCGAGAGGAAGATATCCTTTTTTAACAAGAGAAAGAAGAGTAACAAGTTTCCCTTTTTCAAGACCGTCTTTTTTACCAAGTGCTATTCCTTTTTCAAGGCCACTCTTTTCACCAAGAATCTTTCCTTTTTCGAGACCACTCTTTTCACCAAGAATCTTTCCCTTTTCGAGACCACTCTTTTCACCAAGAATCTTTCCCTTTTCGAGACCACTCTTTTCGCCAATAGCCTTTCCCTCATCAATACCTTCTCTCT
>ERZ808286.1184-NODE-1184-length-13715-cov-5.146266_pt1 | contig 13715 bp, 17 predicted proteins | sample MGYA00521276_ERZ808286 | MGnify/ENA primary metagenome ERZ808286 (study PRJEB31516, sample SAMN03275607) | gut metagenome | biome: mammalia-associated habitat; material: feces | host: Papio cynocephalus | place: Kenya | collected 2012-08-01 ... | reverse complement strand
TGGCGGAGAGAGAGGGATTTGAAGAGTTAATTTAAAAATATGTAACCTCCAAAATGGCTATTTTAAGCCATAATAAAAAATATACACTCACAATAGACACTCATTTTGAAGAATATCAGCCTCGCAATCCAGACTAAGTCTGGATTTTTCTTTGCTAAATCGAAGACCAACAACATACTCTTCTGGATTTAAAAAATTAACGATTGTAAAATTGGAAAGAAATTGCTTGCAGTGCGTACAAAATCGGCGTGAGGGATAAGACTTTAATTTATCACATAAAAGTCGACAGTGCCGACTTTTGTGGGGTCATTAATAATGTTTTAGATTTTGGAGCGTAGCGACACCTTTCTCGCACGCACGCGTGCGTTATTATATATATAATATATATCATATTTTAATATATGCTTATTTATAAGTATTATAATATATTGCTTACGACATTTTTGTCGTAAGTTTTAAGACAATTTTGTCGTAAGTTTGGCGACATTTTTGTCATAAGTTTTGCATTATTTATAAACTTAAGACAATTTTGTCGTAAGTTTTTATAAATAAAAAAATAACACAGCCATAAACTGTGTTATTTTTTGTTGGGGTAAAGCCTATCTAAATTTAATCGTATCCAAAATTTTGTTTCAATCGGTCTTTTTATGATAAATCCTTGCTCTATAAGTGGCTTTAAAAGTCTTTGTAGAGTTCTTTTATTTTTAATATTAAGGATTGGCACTGAATCAATTATGTCCCATTGAGGAATATCATAATAAATATATCCGTTATCGATTATTGAATTGTGATATTCATTGCCGTTAGGATCTGTATTGTTGTTAATCATTACAAAGATTGACCTTAAAATCAAACTCTGGTCGTGAGTTATATTAAATTGTCTTAATTTGTTTTGGTCAAAGCCATTGATTGACAGAAGTTTGAATTTGCTCATATTTATCCTTTTAAACTTACGACAATTTTGTCATAAGTTTTGTATTTATAATACGACTTGTGTAATGTTATCGAAAAGAGAATCGAGTTGAGATTTGGTGTAATCGTGGTTTTCAATTCGATTTTTATTGTTTTTGGTGTATTTTGAGCGTAAATAATTACGCACGTCATTTGGATTTTTAAGTCCAACGTTTATCCAATTGTTTAATATTGTTAAGATATAGTTCCTTGAGAAGTGACTGCCTTTTATAATTTTTGCAAAATTGATTGCTTGAAGTATCATTTCTAGTTGAATTTTCTTTTCTTTTGCAAAAATCAAATATTGCTCTATTTCATAGTTTTCAAGTGTGCGAAAAAACAACTCTTTCTTGAGTTGGGTAACAAATGTATCCTGGTCCATACTTTAGCCTTTTTCTTTAGGTGTCAGTTTCTTTTCTAAAGATGTTAATTTCTCTAGCAACTCGTCTATTCTTTCCATCGCTAGCGGGTCAGGGCAGTGGACTTTTTTGAGCCAGCGTGATACATTCTGCTTTGAAGTTTTTAATACAAATGCAAGTTCGTTTTGATTCCAGCATACATTGTTATTCTTATATTTAGATAACTCTAGTATTTTCTTAAGTTTATCAGAGTATTGTTCTTTTAATGGTTTCATATATATTTTTCCTTTTGTTTATTATTTTTTAAACTTACGACATTTTTGTCATAAGTTGTATAGTAGTCACTTGTTGCGTGACACTTTAATTAGGGACTTCAAGACTGCTGAAGCAATCTCGAAGTCAATCTTATTTTTGATGATAAAGTCCTTATTCAAAAGTCTTACGCTTTTTTGAATAAGTCTTTATCATTTTTTTCTTTTCCCAATTAAAGCATATCGCCGTTGCGTGACTGTATGGGTATAGTGTAGTAGTTGCGTAACATTTTTGTATACACGCAGTGTGGGGTGTGGTTGGTTATTAAACTATGCGTTTTTAGAAGGGTTTTGAGAGTCTTTTGGACTTTCAGTATTGCGTAAAGCATATCTATCGTTGACATCTTTAGCAGTGTAATCTGGTCGAAGACTCTTCTGTTCATTTATGTTGAATCCGTTGAAGTTAGCGTAGAACTCGCCCTGACACGCTTCACTGTCATAATGCTTGTTTATGTTGCCTTTAAATGTAATTTTACAAATTTTAATTTGACTTCGAAGAATGAGTTCTTCTGTATGGTTGCGTTGTAATAATCTATTTTCTAGTGCTGATAATGGTGCTAGGTGCGAGTATCCACATCTTTGGACAACTCTTTGACCTTCGTAAATCCAACAATACCAAGTTGAATTTACTTTTCTTTTGTGCTTTGTTTCGCCCCAGGTTGTAGGATTTTTATTGTTCCAACAAAAATTAAACTTGTCATATCTTCGTTGAATATATATTAACACATCTACACTTCGTCTTTGCCATTTAGCGACAGTTTCACCATATTGTGTTTCTGCAAGTTGCGTTATACCATTGTGGCGTTGTTTTTTGTTAAATTCATATTTTGAAACATCTAAAGTATCGGCTTTAGAGTTATTAGCAAGGTCAATGTCTTCCGAACTTGCTACAATGCTATATGGAAGTAGAGTTTTAAATTTTCGTTTGGCATTAGGCATACGAATTTCTTCAAAATCTATGTCGTGTGACAATTCAAGGGGATTATCATATTTATCTAAAGTTAAAGCCGAAAATTCAGTATCATAGATAGCGTGTGGTGGATTATTTATGTCAATATCAAGATCACAATAATCTTCAGGTGTGAGAATATTTAAACCTTTAGCGTAAAGTTCTTGGTTAAGTTTTATAATGTCTACATTTTGATATTCCTTTTTCCTAAAGAAACCACGCTTAATTAAATCAAACAATTTAAATTTGATAAACTGCTGTTCTCGGAAGTGATTCAACTGATAAAAAATACAAAGTAGAGCAGTCTTAAGACTTGTTTTTCCAGCACCCTTGTCGCCATCGATTAATATGTACTTATTACGATATTTAGTTAAAATATCACTATCTGGGCTTTGTGGTAAAAATTTTTTGAATAGTTTATTGTGGTTGTTAAAAAACTCTTCTTGCTTTAATGATTTGTATTGCATAGTCTTTATCCTTGATTATTTAAAATGTCGTTATGGGCTCATTTTGAGCCCATACAGACATTTTTGTTTTTATATCTAATCTTTAGTAATAGTTGTGTCAACATTGTCTAATTTGGCATTATTGATTGATTTTGCGTTATTAATGATGTCAAAAGTAATTGTATGTTCAGTTTCTTCTGAAGTGTATTTTATTGTTACAGTTTGTACAATATTTGAACCATCAGTTTTCGCTGTTATATTAACGCTATCTGCTGTTATATCATTAACTGTAGCAGTATTATCAACTATATTAATTGTTGTTGAATCCATTGTATATGATCCGTTATATAACTCTGGCTGATTTTCACAGGCTATATAGTATGGGAAAGTTGCTCGCAATAATTCATTGTCCAAGTAATTTGTGAAAGTAATATCTAAATTTGGTGTACCAATTTTTTCAATTGATACCAATTGATAATCAATAGTGTTTTTTACAAAACTATCTTTACTTATAACAATCGATAGTGGGACGGTCTGATTTTGATAATTTGATTCTGTCCTATATACTTTTATAAACAAGGTTAAAGAATCAATAGTTAAATCTTCAGTTCCTGTATATTTTAGTGTTGATGTATAGTAATTACTACTATATTGTGATTGATGATATCCATTTAATGCTAAACCATAATATTGACTTTTTGACGGTGTAACATAAAAATATTGATTAGAACTATTAAATGTGAATGGCTTTAATAATTTTAATTGCAATTTGAAACAATCAGTTTTGAAGTCTTCAGCAACATCAATTATTGTGTTATCTGCAGAGAGTGTTTTTGTGTAAGTAGTGTTATTTAAAGTCATTACATCTTTGCAGATGTCAAATTCTTCTATATGTTCTACAGTTTTTTTATACAAAGTTGCTTTAATATGATATGTATCGGTCAAATTTCCACCTATATTTTTACGAGTCGCTGTGGCTTGATAAGTTCCAATTACATCTTTTTGACCATCAACCTTGACTTTTAAAGTTTGGTCGGTTGATAAGATGTAAGTTGTGTCACCATTTGAATATGAGCCACAAAGTCGATTAAAACTTGGTGCTATATCTTCAGTTGTATTTGTGAAGTAATTGGTATATTGAACGCCATTATCTAAAGTAATCGTGCGACCGTCATTACTTAATTTACAAGGTGTGTTATTTAGAGACTTTAAGCCTAGGTAAACTTGATTGTTGATTTTATACAATGCACCCATATCTTCATTAGCATTTCTAACAATTGTTGAATCAGTTATTGTGAAATAGTCTTCAAAAGTACTATTCAAATACCATGTTCCTTCAAAATTTTCTAATTTTAAAGTATCAATAACAGCATTGCCTTCGTATTTATCAACTTTTTCTTGAAGTTCGTTTATTTTGTTTTGTAAATCTGTTACAATACTCTCTGCAGATATCTTATCATTAAGTGCAGATTCTAGTTGGTTAGAAAGATTTTTTCTTTCAGCAATTGAATTATTTAAACTGTTGGTTAAGTCTTCAATTTGTTGGCGTTGTTCTTCGGTTAAATTTTCTAAAGAGTTTAGGCTGTCTAATTTAGATTGTAATTCAGATATTGACTGGTCTTTCAATTGTAGTTGTGATCGAACTTGATCAATCACTTGGTCTTTTTCGTACAGCCTTGCTGTAGCGTCATTCAATTGACTGGTTAAATCTTTAATTTGATTTTTTAAATTGGACGTATTTGAATCTTCAGTACTAGGATTAGGTTTAGATATATCAGTACCAATAACTGCTCCACCGATTGATGGAACGCCACGACATAATCCAGCCATTGCTCCAGCACCTGCGATTATACATAGGGTAGGGACTAATACTTTAATCCATATCCCATTTTTCTTTCTTAATTTTGGTTTTTGATTATTTGTCATAAGTTCTCCTTTTGCTATTGACATTTTAAGATTTTTAATTTAAAATAATTGTAATAATTAACTATAAGTGGCTGTGTTGTTTCTTAACTTGTTAAGTTTGGAGAAAAACGAATTTAGTTTCGGTGTCCAGTAATTACAACCCGTACCTTGTTAATTATTTTTTTATTATTTTATTGATTTTTTCTTTATCGGACTTGGAAAATTTCCAAGTCTTTTCTTTTTGTTTAAAGTCATTTGTCCTTGCTTTATCAGTTTTTGGTTTTGCATAAGCAGTTGATTTATCTGTTGGATTTGGATTTTTGTCCAATTTGATATTTCTAACGCCGTCTGTTATATCAGCATGAGTTAAACCTATGTATTTATACTTGTTACCGATTTTTGCAAAAATGTAAGCAGGGTGTTCTGTTATTTTGTTTTTTCTAAATTCACTACGCTTTGATTCTTTTTGATTTTTAACTTTCATTATTCCTCCGATTTGTGTAGTAAGTATGTTTTTAAAAATGTCCGCAGGGCTCGATGTGAGCCCATAGCGACATTTTTTTATTAATAATATATAATTAGTTGTTTTCTGCTGGGGCTTCGATTTGAGTGCCATTTTTAGCAAACAAATTTTTTGCTTCACCAGACTTGATATGAATTGTTGTATTCACAACCGCACAAGCAATTAGTCCAAGCATTACTAATGCAGTTGTTATTTTTCCGATAAATTTCATATTTTACTTGCCTCCTAAATAAAGTAAGATGGGTTTGAAATTCTGATATTAATTGCAGTTATATTGTAAGAACTTGCACTATCAGTATTGCAAGTTACAAAGACTTTACCATTCAAATATCTGATAGAGACTTTACCTTTATAGGTCTTTCCATTTGAAGTCGTAGAGAAACTGCAATCTCCACTAAATGTTTGTTTTGGAGTGTATTTAGAACTTGGCAATAAAGTTGAATTTATTTGTCCACGAGTTGTATAACTGCCAAAGGTTGCCTCGACTAAACACTGTGACGCTCCAGCCCATTTTTTATTTGGAATATTGAAAGTGCTAGAAACGTCGTACGAGAACTCATTTCCATACTGAACAATTGGTACTGTAATTGTAATCATTGATGATATAGTTTTTTCAACAATTGCGTAATATGTTTCTTCACTTTTAACAACAACTTCACTTAAATCTTCTGCAGTATATACTTCAGGTTCTGATTGAGTTGTATAGCCGATAAGTGTGCAGTCGCTATCCAAGTTGACTTCTGGGAAAGTTAATTTTTCGCCAGCCTTTAAAGTTTGATTAATAATTTGTCCAGCGACAACATAAGTAGTATTATATTCTTTTTGCCAAACAGCGATAAAAGTTGTCTTTGATATAATTGGATAAGTGTCTAAATCAATTTTGTTAGTTCCGTCTACAGACCAGTACATAAAAGTGTAGTAGTCGTGTGTAGGGGGAGTTGGTATTTTAGCATATCCATTTTGCTCTACAATTTGGGGTTTAATTTCTGAACCATCAACTCCAGTTTGAAATGTGACATCATAACTGTAGATTATGTCTGCTACAAAAGTAACATTAGATGTTATAGGATAACTATCTCTATCAACTAGAACTCCGTTAACTCTCCAGCCATTTAATCTTTTGTATTGTGTATCTTCTGGGGTATTATCTGGTATAGCAATATCACCTTTAGCAACTTTAATTGTACATGTTGTAACATTTTCGTAAATAAAGGTTGCTGTATAATATCTTTCGCAAACTCCTACAAATATAGTATCTTCGTTAACTATGTAATTAGAATCGACTTTGACGCCATTAACAGTCCAATATTTAAATGTAAAGTAGTCATTATCTTCTGGTACGGGCAAGTCGCCTATAGTTGTACCTTTTTCAATAAATTTCATAGAAAAAGTAGATCCGTCATCAAGTATAAAAGTTGCAGATGCTTTGTTCTCATCTTTGTACTGATTTAACAATTCTTTATAATATTCAACATCTCCAGTTAAAGCATCAATTGTACTGTTTAACTCATTAACTTGAGTTGCAAGTGATTGCTGTATTTCATTGGACGTTGATAAGAGTTGTTTCGATTTCTCCAACTCTGAACTTAATGCATTAATTGTTGCAATATCTTGAGACTTCTCACTTTTAAGTTTGTTAATTTCTTGAGTGATTTGTGCAATTTGATTTTTTAAATTTTTATTGTTTGATTGCTCCGTATCATAAGCAATCTTAAATTGATCACGTTCAATTGTTATTTTGGTTAAGTTTGATTGAACGACTCTTAAATTGCCAGTTAAATCATTGATAATATCTTGAAACTTTTTGCTTTCACCCAAACCTTCTTGATACGCTTTATCAACTTTCTCTTGCACTTGCTTTTCGGTAAATAAAGATTGACCATTAAGTCCTGCTTTAATGCTTGACCAGTTACTACCAATCAAGTATGCAGATGTACCAATAATTGCCAATAAACAAGCAGTTGTTATACCAACAACAATTTTCTTTCCAGCAGTTGATTTTTTTATTTTCTTATTTTTTTCTACCATTGTTTCTCCTTATAGTTTTGAATAAACAATTTTTAAATTTAATCCGTTATTTTCAATATATGATTTCCAATATGCAACTGCATTGTTTGTTCTACAAACAAGACTAACGTTGGTTTTGTTATTAAAGAATTGAAAGTTAATGTAAAGTGTAGTATCTTCGTCAACATCGCCATTAATGTTGTAAAACTTTAGTCTAAATTCTGAATTTAAATATCCAGCACCAGTTGCATTAACACTACAAGGTGTATTATTAACTAATAGTTCATACTCATTTTTAGTGCCGTCATATCCATTGACTGCTTTAAAGGTTGTGAAATAGTCGTAATATCCAGTAGTTTTATTTTTTTGTAAGGTTATATTGTTAAAATCTTTGTCAATATCTACTGCCGTTTTGAAAAACTTCTCTTCAGTTGAAAATCCTATTGAATCAGACTTTGCTGTAAATGTTTTAATAAGGTCAGTTGTCATATATATTGCAATCGCAATAATTATTAAACACAATACGTAACCCCACCATCTCATACCTTTAGATTTATTCATAAGCCACCTCCACAATATTGACATTGGTTGTCACAATATCTTTTATATCAACACCAGTATTTTTTAATGCTTGATTTAATATTTCAAAATTAACTGGCTTTGAAGATGAGATTTTTATACTTTCCAACTTAACACCAAGAAGTGCATAATAATTAAATCCTTCAACACTATCATAGTTATCTAAATTAAGATTTACATAGACATATAAGTCGTTATAATGACTTAAGTAGTTAATCAAATTACTATCTAAAGACAAGTATTCATTAACTAGATTGAAGTGTCTATTGGTTAGTTCTAATACAGGTTGTGTTCTCCAATAAGTGATTTCTTTAATGCCGTCTGTATTGTAATTGGAGTTATTGGCAACGATGTTAAATAGACTTTGGACATTATTAACAACTCCTCTATCTTCAATATGAAGTTTAATTTCAATATAAACTTTGTTCTTATCTGCAACATCTAATTTGTTAAATTGTTTAGAATCGTCATCAAATTGAGATATTGAGAAGAATTGACTTAAAGGGAAGTTGACAATATAATCGCCGGTTTGCATACTTTCACATGATTCTGAAAGTGTTGTAAATAGTGATATTGGATCAGATACGCATTCGTGTTTTATCCACATTGTATTCATAGATTCAATTGGTTGGTTTTCAAATTCTAGTTTATAAATTTTGGAATTGATTTCGACTACGTAATAATCATTTTCACTTATTTTTTCAGTTGCTTTGTAAGAATAATCATTCTGGTCCATGTTATAAAAATAGTGTTCACTTGCAAGATAGTACTTCCAAGTCCACTTATTAGAGAAAATTAACCAGCCATTTTGACTAACTTTTGTCTTTTTAGTGATAATGTCGCCGATAGTCTGTATACCAGTTGAAAATTCAGTATCTAGAGTTTCAGATGTGTGATAATTAAGTTTCATCTCGTTTAAAACTTTACCATTTGATTTGCCACGTAGTTGATTATATTCTAAAAAGTATTTTTTGCTATCCGAACCAATAGTGCTTACTTGTGCAGTAAAACTTGTTGTTGGACGAACTGTAAAAATTGTGAACCATATCCAAATACCAATAACGATTAATCCAAGAATTGTAAAAATGAGAGTAAATATTGACAAGATTAAATTTAAATTGTTAGTTTGATTTGTTGTTTTCTTTTTTGTCATAATTTCTCCTATGTTGCTGTAATTAAAGCAAATTTTTGTAAAGGGAATATCGCAAGACCTAATGCAATAATTGTTAAAACGATTAGAAGAAGATTAATGTGTTTCATCATTTCACCTTTGAAGTGTGTTTTTTGATTACAGCCATTCGTTCTTCTAGATCATCGGTTTCTGTAGCAGGTTTAGATTCTTCTTTTGTTTCTTCAGACTCTGCAGGGTAAGTTTCATTATCTCTTAACTTTTGAATCACTTCAGAGCGAGTCGAATTAATTAAAGTTATTGCACCTCTACCAAATTTGACCAGGAAGTAGTCTACTGGTATACCGTTAACAAAAGCACACTGTTCTGCTGTCATCACTTCATTTTCAGTCCTGCAAAGAGTGATATTAAGGTTGGATATTAATGCAACTTTTGGTTCTTCGCCAGTTGGTAGTCGCAAAGGTCTTGCTTTTAAAAAATCTATAAAATTTTCAAACATTACTTCTCCTTTTTTTAGTTTTTTATTTTTGTTAATAAAATTTAATTTTTCGTGTCACACCTCCAGGTTGTATATTACTTGCTTAAATATTTAAGTTTAAATATAAAAGCCTGCATTTTAATCTCTCGTATTTCAGGTGAATTGTGATCATCTATTTTTAAAATTTTGTTAATCACACGAGTTAAATCTTTTTTGATTTGTTTTAATTTTGGTAATGCTAGTTGTAAATCTGCAAGGGTAGTAAGACAAGTGCTACAGATAAAATCTTCATTTTCATACTTGATTCTTTCAATTTCTTCTTCGATTTCTTTAATAATTCTATCAAGCATTTTTACACCTCAATTGTTTTAACGCATTAACTCTGTTTGAAGTTGAATAGGATTCACTCCAGTCAATCAAACTTCTTAACGCATTGATTCTAGTTTTTACAAATTTATTTTCAGACTTCTTGTCTAGATATTCTTTAACAGTCATTTTACATCTCCTTTGTAATTTGTATCTTCGTGTAATATCTGTAAAATTTCAGGCAGTGCTTGTTCTTTTGTTCTACCAACACAAGCAAGTGTAAGCAAGTTTGTGTTACAATCGAAAATGCTGTTAAAGGCGTATTTCAATATCTTGTCTATATCTTCATCTTTATTACCTAAAAAGTTGATACAGTATAGAGCAGTAAGTATAGGTTTAATTTCTTTTGTGTTTTTCATAAGTTCTCCTTAAGATTTGATAAACATTTTATTGGTAGATTCTTATGGGTGTTGCCCACTTGAATCCATATTGTGCTGGGTCTTAAGCCTAAAGTGTAATTATTTGCTTGTGTGTCCAGCACTTAAATTAGTCAAAACTTACAGTATTTATCTGCTTGTCTTGATGCGATAAGCGACTGGAGGTTAATTTGCATAATAAGTCGCTTATCAAAGAAGTATAGGTCAAAAGTTAGTTGGGTAGTTATATCACCTCCGTTGTTTTTATTTATTGGACGGAATTGTAGGGGGACGAGCCCTACCAATTCCACGGAAAGTTGCCCCAGCAAGCAACTTAAGTTGTAAATCAATGGATAAATTAATGCTGGTATAAGTCAAAAATAGACTTATTTATAAATACTATAAGTCAATAATATACTTTTGTAAAGTGTTTTAAGTCAATATTTTACTTATTTATGTTGTTTTTTTTCAAAAATTGATTTAAAAATGAAATAATTTTAAAATTATGTTGGAGGTTAATATGGAAGATTCTTTCGGAGCAAGGATAAAATCTTTGCGAAATAATAAAAACTTAAGTCAACAAAAAGTTGCGTCTGCTTTAGATATAACTCAAAGTCAGTTTAATAAAATAGAGCACGATTATATCGAAACAAATTTTTCTTTAATAAGAAAGATTGCTAATTACTTTAATGTTACAACCGATTATTTGTTAGGTGTTGAAACATCAAAAGAAGAAGTCGCTCCAGAATTTAGTGCAGAGCAACTTCAAGTAGTTAATTTGGTTAAGAAATTAAATAATAAGGAACTAGAAAAAGTTTATAATTATCTTTTGGGTATTATAGACGCTAGAAGTTAGAGGTGGATTGTATTATGTCAATGTTACTTATGAAAACTCCATATATATTTGCTATTGTTGCTGGAGTTTGTTTGGTTGGATTAGTTATACTTCTTGCAAGTATATTAATTGCACAAAATAGCATTAAGGAAAAAAAGAAAGAAGATAGAAACAAATACCTTAAGACTAAAGGTGTGTTTTTGCTTAAGAAAAATCTTTTTGATAATAATGAAAAAGAAATTTATGAATTTTTACAACAGACATTTGAACCTAATTATCACATAATACCAAAGATAAATTTGTCTGCATTTTTAAAGCCAGAAAAACTTGATGTAGACATTGATTTAATTAAAAATGTGTCGTTTGGTGTCTTTAATAAAAATTATAAAATAGCACTTGTTATAGATTTTTCAAATGATGAAAAAGCAAATAGAAAATTACACGATATATGTGAAAGTGCAGGAATACCTGTATTAACAACATCTGCATCTATATTTGCAAATAAAGAAACGTTTGTAGGTACTATAAAATCATACTTGGAAGATTAATATATATATTAACTAGGATATTATATAGTCACGAGTTGGAAACAGCCAAGAATATATGTTAATTTTTTCAAACATTTGTTCGATAAATTAACATAAGTTATTGTAAAATCAAAAAAATGCTTCTATGCTATGAGACATAGGAGCATTAATTTTGAACAAAACAGAATTAACCAAATTAATAGAAGTTGTTAATATTCTTCAAAGTGAGTGTCTGAAAAAGGACGGAAAAATGAAGATTATTAAATATGAAAATAAAACAATTAGACCACGAGCAAACGGATCTGGATATTATACCAGGTATAGAGATGTTAATGGCCAACATTCGATTTATGGAAAAACTGCTGAAGAAGTTTTAGAAAAACTAAAAACAGCGTTGAAAGAATTAGACAGAGTTAACGATAAGTCGCCAAGACTTATTGACTGGTGGGATAAGTGGTATGAAGTATTTGAAAATGATAATATAAAAGAATCGACTAAAAGAATATATAGAACGATTAGGAAATGTTATATTGTCACATCAAAGATTGCAAATTTAAAAATAAACACAATAACTGTGTTTGATGTTAATGAATTTTTAAAAAGCATTAGTAGTTCTAGGCAAAGAGCAAGGTGCTTTGATATGTTAAAAAGATGTTTTGAAAAAGCCCACCAGTTAAATATGGTTAAATTAAATGTTTTTTGCTTGCTTCAAAAACCAAAGCATAAGAAAGAGATTAAAGAACCATTTACTGAAGAAGAGCAAATCGCTTTTTTAAACGCTGTTCAAAAGTCAAAGTATAAAGATTTATATTTACTTATGATGACCGAAGGTTTGCGTATTGGCGAGGCATTGGCAATCACTAGACAAGATATTGATTTTGATAATAGAATTTTGAGAATCAATAAAACTTTAATTCGTGGAGAAGTAGGAACTCCAAAGACTGATTCAAGTGTTAGATACCTACCAATATTTGACTCATCGTTAGAGATTTTATCAAAGTATAAAGAATATCGCCCTGAAGAAAGAATTTTTGATATTATCCCTTGGACAGCAAGTAAACACTTTAAAAGAGTAATTGCTGAAGCGGGACTTAATGAAAAATTTTCAACGCATTGCTTAAGAAAGACTTTTGGCACTCGAATTTATGAAGCAGGAGTACCAATAAAACAAATAAGTGCATGGCTTGGACACTCTGATACAGCAATTACGGAAAAATGTTATATAAAAATTTTGCCAACGCAAAATCAAAAATGGCTAGAACAAGGTAATTATTTGCGATTACCTGACACTCAAATTGACACTCAAATGACAAATTGACATAAAAAAAGTGGCTTTATTTCGCCACTCATTAACTCAATCCTAAATCACACCCAACTATCAAAAATGGCTTAATTTAGGGATTTTATTGGCGGAGACAACGCAATCCAATTCTAACTTTAAAGTGTATGTTGGTGATAGGTGGGTTAGGTTAAAATGTGCAATAATATTGTAATAATCTTTTTAATATGTTATTATAATGATATGATAAACTATGATGAAATAAAAGAAAATTTTAATGGTAAAATTATTCTCAATGATGTTAGTTATTTTTTTGATGTAAAAGATGATGTGTTGAGAATTTTCTTCAATGAAACTGGAATAAAAACTGTTAGAGATTTTAATAAAACATTTTTTGCACTATTAAAAAAAGGCTGGATTAGTGGTGTTTGTGAAGATGAATATAGAGTTATTTTTGGCATAAGAGAAATATGTATGTCGGATTACCCTTCGGTTTATGCGGAATATAGATTGTTTGTATGTATAAAAGAAAAATTTTATACTATTGATTGTGATAATGGTAAAATAGATAAATTTAATATCTTTAATGGTATAAAAATTTCAGGTGAGCTAATAGATAATATATGTGCAAGGGCTTGTTATTCATTTGATAAAGATTTTAATAAAAAATTAGATAACAATTTACTGTCATCTCAAGAAAACATTTTCATACCTA
>ERZ808286.1183-NODE-1183-length-13730-cov-3.727020_pt1 | contig 13730 bp, 7 predicted proteins | sample MGYA00521276_ERZ808286 | MGnify/ENA primary metagenome ERZ808286 (study PRJEB31516, sample SAMN03275607) | gut metagenome | biome: mammalia-associated habitat; material: feces | host: Papio cynocephalus | place: Kenya | collected 2012-08-01 ... | reverse complement strand
ACGTTGCCCCCGGTAAGAGCGCCTGCTTTCGAGACTTCCCACGCGCGCAGGAGTGTCTTCCCGGCGGCGGAGACACCCAGCCGGTGCGGGTGCACCACCCGCGCCGCGCCGGAATAGACAAAGGCTAGCGGCTTCCGCCCCGCAATCGCTTCCCGCACCGTGCGCTCCGTCTGGCCGCCGATCAGGCAGGCCGCATCAACCGCCGGAGCCGCCTGGCTTGTCTACGCCCCCAACCCTCTTCTCCCTCCTCGTCCGAAAAACCGCCCCTAACGCCCTGCGTATCACCTCCTCCTCTAGCCCTACGCCCCCACCGCCGTTCACTCCGTCCAATGGATCCACAACGGTCTCTCCCTCGCAACCCTCTTTTCAAGCCCCATCCCCGGCGCCGACCAAACCGCCCCACCCTCACACTCACCCGCGCCGCCTTCGAAGGCACCTCTGCCCCGAACCATACCCCCAAGCCTTCGCCATTTCAAACCCGCCCTAACCCCAACATCCCGCCATCTCTCTTCACGTCCCCCTCCAAATCTTCCTCTCCTGGTTCCATTCTTATACCACTTGATTCTTTTCTCATCTCTATTGATTGAATACAAAAAAAGAGTCAGTGCAGATCACACTCAAAGTCGGAGTAACTTCAAAACAATCCACCTTCTTGTCATGACCTTCACCAAGAAAACCTTCATCCTACTCGAAATACCCACCTGCTAATAAGACTCATGCGAACGTTTCGATGGCAATTGAAACATGAAGATTCTAACACGCAGCTATCTGCATGGGTAGGTGTTCTTTGGTACACTAATTACTTCATGTTTGATTGAGGATGCGTGAAATGAATCTGTTAAAGCTTATCTTTGGAACCAAAAACCAGCGCGACATTCGTAAATTGATGCCGTTGGTTCGAAAGATCAATCTACTAGAAGAGCAGTATCAGGCGCTTTCCGATGAGGAGTTGAAAGCCAAAACCAAACTTTTCCGCGATCGTTTTGCAAAAGGAGAAACACTTGACGAGCTACTTCCAGAGGCTTATGCCACTGTGAAGAATGCCTGTCGGCGGCTCGTAGGCAGCACCTGCATGGTCTGTGGCCATGAGCTCACATGGAATATGATTCCCTTCGATGTCCAAATTATCGGAGGTATTGTGCTTCATCAGGGTAAAATTGCCGAGATGCAAACCGGTGAAGGTAAAACCCTAGTGGCGACGTTCCCGCTTTACCTGAACGCCCTCTCCGGTGGAGCCGCGCATCTGGTTACAGTCAACGACTACCTGGCTCGGCGCGATGCTCAATTCATGGGGCATCTCTTTACTTATCTTGGGTTGACAGTGGGGTGCATCCAAAACACCATGGGGCCTGCGGAACGCCGAGAACAGTACGCCTGTGACATCACCTATGGTACCAACAGCGAATTCGGATTTGATTACCTGCGTGATAACGGCATGGCAACTGATCCCGCCCAAGTAGTTCAACGTGGGCATGCTTTTGCTATTGTGGATGAAGTCGACTCCATTCTGATTGACGAAGCGCGTACCCCATTGATCATTTCCGGACCAGCGCAACGTTCAGCCTCTGGTGAATACGTTGCGCAAAAGCCCCGTGTTGAACGCGTGTTCCGTGAACAAACTAGAATTTGTACCCAGTTAATCTCAGAAGCAAAGCAGGCACTTGCAGAGAACCAGCCCGATATTGCCATGCGTAAGCTCTATCAGGTCTATCACGGAACGCCAAAGAATAAACAATTTCAACATTTAATTGAAGATCCCGCCATTCGCCGACTGCATGAACAAGTTGAGAGCATGATGTTAACCGACATGCGCAAGCATGAAGCGCGCGACTTGAAAGAAATCCTGCTCTTCACTATCGATGAAAAGACCCGCGAAGTTGCTTTGACCGACAAGGGGGTAAAGTTTATTTCGCCCGATGACCCGGACATGTATGTCATGCCGGATTTACCCGGGCAATTGGCTGCTCTAGAGGGAAACACATCGTTAGATGAAGAAGCCAAAACAGCGAAACGCCGCGAGATCCAAGAAAATTTTTCCGCCAAAAGCGAACGCCTGCATGTTGTTGATCAGCTACTCCGTGCCTATGCACTTTACAATCGCGATGAGGAATACGTGGTACAAGACAATAAGGTGATGATCGTTGATGAGTTCACCGGGCGTATTTTACCAGGACGAAGATGGAGTGAGGGGCTTCACCAAGCCGTTGAAGCTAAAGAAAATGTAGATATCGAACGTGAAACTCAGACTCTCGCCACCATTACGATTCAGAATTATTTCCGCCTATATAAAAAGCTTTCAGGTATGACCGGAACGGCCGAAACAGAAGCCGCCGAATTTAACGACATTTACAGGTTGGATGTCGTTGCCATTCCCACAAACCGTCCTGTTCGACGACTTGACGGAAATGATCTGATTTATAAGACGCAGCGTGAAAAATATCGTGCCATCATTGATGAAGTTCGTACAGCGCATGAACGAAGACAGCCGGTACTGCTCGGAACTGTTACAGTAGACACCTCGGAAGTCCTCAGTCGAATGCTTCGAATGGCCGGTATCCCACACAATGTCTTAAACGCCAAAAATCATGCTAAAGAAGCAGAGATCGTTGCGTTGGCCGGACAGCCGGGAGCTGTAACCATTGCAACAAACATGGCTGGACGTGGAACCGACATCAAACTTGGGCCAGGCGTGGTCTGGATGACGGAGGAGCAGATACGGGATAAGACACTGACATTGGACAGTGTTCCAAAAGGTGAGCACAAAACACTCCGAAAACTTCTAGAGGAGCGCCCAAGTGGGTTATACGTGATCGCTTCAGAACGACATGAATCGCGCCGAATTGATCGGCAGTTACGTGGACGGTGTTCGCGTCAAGGCGACCCAGGAGCCAGTCGATTCTATCTCTCGCTCGAGGACAACCTGATGCGTTTGTTCGGGAGCGATCGGCTGGCCGGAATGATGACCCGTTTGGGCTTAAAAGAGGGCGAAGCAATTGAACATCGCTGGCTCAACCACACAGTTGAACGTGCGCAACGAAAAGTCGAAGAGCAAAACTTTTCAATTCGTAAGCGCACTTTACAATATGACGATGTTATGAATAAGCAACGCACCATCATCTACGGTCTTCGCCAGGAAGTCCTGATGCAGGCAGGTGCCGCACATGAACGAATTCTTGATGTATTCAATGACGTGATTGCTGATCGCTGTGAAGTTTTCCTCACGGATGTCAAAAATGCACATATCGCAGACTTAATCGAGTGGATGCATAATTTCCCTATATCCTGCACCGAAACAGAATGTAAAGCCTGGGTCGGTAAACCTCAGGAAGCAGCGACAGCCTTATTTAAACGTGTGGAAGCTGCCTACAATGCAAAATGTGAGGGAGAAATTCCAGAAGCGTTACCTATGCTTGAGCGAATGGTTTGTCTAACCGCAATTGATGAAGAATGGCAAAAGTTCCTGGCAGCCATGGATGACCTTCGCCGTAGTGTCAGTCTGCGCGGATATGGCCAACGGGATCCGTTGGTGGAGTATAAACGTGAAGCCTTCGAAATGTTTTCTGATTTAATGGGCACCATCAAATTAGGTATCATTCGCGCGGCGTTTACCACGACGACCAACGTTGAGGCTTATCTTGCCATGCGTGAACGAGCCGCAAGCCAGACTCACGCGGAACATCAGGAGTTGGGAGATCTCACAGCCTCCTTACCTGAGGAATCGTCCAAACCGCAAATACCCTCATCCTTTACCATTACAGTCCCTGGGTTGGCAGAACCGGAAACGGAGACAACGCTCCCCTCCGAGGGTTCCTTGGAGGCGCTTATGAATTCCCTCGGAATGCATCCTAAATCGGCACCCATTACACCACAGCCCATGGAGCACGAGAAAATCGGAAGAAATGCACCCTGCCCCTGCGGGTCAGGGAAAAAGTACAAAAATTGCTGTGGTCGTTAATTGTATCAAGGATTACACCTGGCAATGGACACACTTGAAGACAATGGACTTGGATTAGCACGGCATACATTCGTACTGTTCATATCCATTGTCTTGTCAAGCGTCTTCCATTTCGGCTTGATGTATTGCTTTGGAGAAATGAGGGTGGAGCCCCCAAGTCATGTTTCTAAAGCACATATCACGCCACAAAACTTACCGCCCGTTCGTATTGAAGCATTTGTTCGAAAAACGGACTTAGTGCAGGCACCCTCAGCAATACCCCCGAATCCGAAAAAAGAAGCCGAAGCCATAGGATCTACACTCCCAACACGCGCACAGGATGTACGGATTGCCGAGCCAACATCTCCAGAGATTCCAATTATTCCTGCGAACATTCAGACATCTGCACTTTTTTTTGCAGAGCCGACTTCTTTACCACAACTCACTTCTGCTCCGCCTCGACAAATTATCGCGTTTATCCCTGAAACGCCTTTCACAGTAAAGACTAATCCATCGCCCCGCTGGATCATCGATGCTACTCAACACCGAATACCAAACGCTCCGGATCTAACCTCAGCTGTTGAAACCATCCCTGTAGAAGCACCCCCGTCTGGAGAAGAATTTACTCTTGCTCAAGCCCAAAAGTTGAATGCATCCATAATCGTCAACAAGTTGACCTCACCACCACCTCTCCCAATCCAACCCGAAAACGACGGCCAAGGTAACAGCACATCTTCACTCACTGCGAAAATAACAGAACAAACGATTCAAAACATCTTAACCCCCTCATCGCAAAACCCTAGATTCGAAACAACAAGCCAAGCCATTGACGATTGTCTCGACTTGTCGCTCTCCACTTATGAATCACCTGACGACTCACACTATCGTTACTTTCGTCTAAACATCACACGAAAAACTGCTAGCGCCTTGCCTGTGATGCCAAAAGATGTAATTTTTATTCAAGACATCTCAGGATCTATCAAACAAGACCAATTAAACCGAAGCAAGGCCGCATTAAAGACTGCGCTTTTTAACACCTTGCGTTTTGGCGATCGATTTAATATCTTTGCGTTTCGTAATACAACCCTTACGCCATCTGGAACATGGCTTACATTCGACCCAACGACACGGATTCAAACAGAAACCTTTATCGACTCACTGCGAGCGCGCGGTAGTACTGACTTGTTTCTCTTACTAAAAGATTTATTTTCCATGCCACAAGAGAATAGACGCCCCCTGTTCGCTGTTATTGTTACAGACGGCGAACCAACTACAGGTTTGCGAAACCCAACAAAAATCATTGGAGAATTTACACGCCTTAATCAAGGCCGAATTTCCATTTATGCATTCGGGATAAAAGCAAAAAGCCATTACTTTTTGGACATGCTTTGCTACGCTAATCGAGGCGAAAGTGTCATTTTCTCTGGCGAGAAAGTAGGATTTTCAAAAGAGCTAACCTCCGTATTGGATTCCATTCGAAATCCTGTTATGCAAAATATTTCCTTACTATTCGACACCACAAGCGGCGGAGAAATCCATCCACAAAAATTAACCCCGTTATATGCCGACCGCCCACTTGTTGTGTATGGACGTGTCCCAAAAGCAACAAAAACCGTTACCTGCCAATTACAAGGTGTCTCCGCTACACAACCTTACAATGCCGTATTCTCCTTCACGTTCCAAGAGGCAATATCAACCCGTCAGGATTTACGGCGATTGTGGGCAGAACGTGCAATGTTTGATTTGGTGGCGGAATACGCCGAAACGCTCTCTCCTGTAGTTTTGCAAAAGATCAACACACTTTCGCAACAATATACCATTCCCAACCCGTATGATCTTTGATCGGTCGATCATCTCAAGCATTGTTTAGGAACGCCCATAAAAACCACACAGCGAACCATCAATTACAATGGTTCGCTGTGTGATTGTGCATCTGGTCAACACAGGTGTATTACACCTCAATCGTTGATCCAGGCGGATATTTTCCGGCAATGATATCACGCGCGATAGGCGTTTCCAACCGCCGCTGTATGACTCGCCGGAGCGGACGAGCGCCAAAGTCTGGATCATATCCTTCATCAATCAACGCTTGCTTTGTAGCATCTGAAACTTTAAGCTCCAGATCCTGATCGGCAAGCCGCGCCGCCAAATCAGCCAGTTGCAGATCAACAATCTTCGTCAAACTCGCTTTTGACAACGGTTTAAAGATCAATGTCTCGTCAATTCGGTTAAGAAACTCAGGCGGGAATTTCGTTTTCAACAACGAGTCAACCAACGCTTGGACATCCTTCTCGCTCTTCTCATCCTTCTCGGCATTCGCGATAAGATCGCTACCGAGATTCGAAGTCATGATGATCAACGTATTCTTAAAACTTACAACCGTGCCCTTGTTGTCTGTCAAACGACCGTCATCAAAAACCTGTAAGAAGAGTTTAAAGACATCCGGATGCGCTTTCTCAATTTCATCCAACAAAACGACACTGTAGGGTTTTCTGCGAACGGCCTCCGTCAGTTGCCCCCCCTCTTCGTAACCAACGTAACCAGGAGGCGCACCGACCAAACGGCTTACACTGTGTTTTTCCATATACTCGGACATGTCAATCCGGGTCATAGCATCACGACTGTCAAACAATTGTTCTGCCAAAACGCGCGCAAGCTCTGTTTTTCCAACGCCGGTTGGGCCAAGGAACAAAAATGCTCCGATTGGTTTCTGGCGGTTTTTAATCCCGGCACGTGCCCGCAAAACAGCATCTGCCACCGCATCAACGGCTTCATCCTGCCCGATAACCTTGGTTTTAAGTACATCTGCCATACCCAACAGTTTCTCACGTTCACCCTCGAGTAACTTGGCCACTGGAATACCCGACCACCGGCTTACCGCCTCGGCAATCTCTTCTGGCCCAACGACTTCTCGTAACATGGCAGATGTATCATTCTTAGCCGCAGCTTTCAACTTCGCTTCCAATTCAGGAATGACTTTATATTGCAGCTCACCTGCCCGCGCATAATCATACTTACGCTGAGCCATCTCCAACTCATGCCGCGCCCCGTCTAGCTTTGCCCGCAAGTCTTTGGACGCTTCGTGTGCCTTCTTCTCCTCCTGCCACTTTGCTTTCAAGGCATCTGCTTTTGCTTTCTCATCTGCCAATTCTTTACGCAACTCCTCCAAACGTTTCTTGGAGGCTTCGTCTTTCTCCTTGGCAAGCGCCGCTTCCTCAATTTCCAGCCGCATCACACGGCGGCTCAACTCGTCCAATTCTGCAGGCATAGAGTCCATCTCCGTGCGAATAGCCGCGCACGCCTCATCCAATAGGTCAATCGCCTTATCCGGCAAAAAGCGGTCTTGAATATACCGGTCACTCAATACCGCAGCATTCACCAATGCCGCGTCCAAAATCCGAACGTTGTGATGTGCCTCAAACTTTTCTTTTAACCCACGCAGAATACTAATCGTATCTTCGACTGAAGGTGCCGCGACCATAACCGGTTGGAACCGCCGTTCAAGCGCTTTATCCTTTTCCATATACAGCCTGTGCTCCGCCAGCGTTGTCGCACCGATACAATGCAATTCGCCACGAGCTAGCATAGGCTTGAGCATATTTCCCGCATCGCTTGAGCCTTCCGTTTTTCCAGCTCCAACAATCGTATGAATCTCATCAATAAAAAGAATGATACGCCCTTCACTGGACTTGATTTCTTTCAAAACGGCTTTCAACCGCTCCTCAAAATCACCCCGATACTTCGCGCCTGCCATCAACGCCGTCATATCCAGTGCAAAAATTGTATGATCCTTCAGCCCTTCCGGCACATCACCCCGGACGATACGCTGTGCCAATCCCTCAACAATAGCGGTTTTGCCTACTCCTGGCTCACCAATCAGAACAGGATTGTTCTTCGTTTTACGCGACAAAATCCGGATAACGTCACGAATCTCCGTATCACGGCCAATGACCGGATCCAACTTACCTTTACGAGCGAGCTCCACCAAATCCTGCCCATACTTCTTCAGCGCTTCATAACTTTCTTCAGGATTTTCACTCGTAATCCGCTGATTACCACGGACTTCCTTCAGAGCCTTCAGCAACAACTCCTCCGTAACCCCAAGCGACTTCAGAAGTGCAACACGCTTCGCCATAGCCAGCAGTACATGCTCCACCGAGACATACTCGTCACCCATCTGTTTTGCCCGGTCAAACGCATCTACAAGCACCTCATTGAGCGCCTGCGACACATAGACCTTATTCGCTTCCATAGCTCCCGTTACACGCGGCAAACGTGCCATCGCTTCCTCAACTCTTGCCCGCGCCACATCCAGCGACACTCCACATTTAGTCAACAAGCTACCGGCCAACCCCTTTTCCTGTGCCAACAATGCCCACAACACATGTTCCGGTTCGACCGTTTGTTGTTGCCGGCGGATCCCCTCCTGTTGCGCTAAAGTCAATGCCTCGCGCAAACGTTCCGTCATTTGATTCATGTCCATAATTCATATCCTCCTATCTTTCGGCTTAGCCCAAGATACATTCATTTACAATATTCGTGCCAATAAAAATAAACGGCCCCTTTTTTTTATTTTCGTGAAATTTATGCCACAAGTATGACAGCTATGGCACACCAATGTGCCATAGTTACTGAGCATCACACTCTCCGAGCACCCCTCTTTGACATCGCCCACCGCCACACCCCATGCCGATGCGTCTTCCATATATTTCTAATGTATACTTACGTTATTTCTGTTTACCTTCCACATAGACATAACAAAAATGTATCCACCCAAACTTTCAAACGAAGTCAAGGCGGGTTGGGATTAGACTCGGGGCGGGTTTGCCTTGAACCCGCCCCGGGTCTAATCTCAACCCAACTTCACTCGCTGGTCATCTTTCTGTAATTGTTCCGTTGAGTACAACACCTGAATCTGTATCTTTATTTACACACCGGGGAGAATGATTTGCTCATTTTCCATAGAAACATTAAAAATATGCGAAAATACGAGTAATAAAGGAGACTGCCATGATTCCTGCACTCGCGCTTTCTGTTTTGACGACCGTTTCATCTCCAGATGGACGAAATGCGATAACCATAGCCTCTCAGGGAGAACAATTGGTCTATTCGATCGCTCGTGATGGCGTTGAACGCCTGGCACCAGAGCCACTTTTACTTTCTATTCAAGGTATTTCACTTCCGCCCATAAAAGAGGCAACCATTGAACCCTTTTCGCAGACTTTTGACGCTAAAACTCCATTCTATACGGTTCGCTCAAGGATTCATTTAGAGGGTAATGGGGCCAAGATCTCACTCGGTGTTTTAACATTGACGGCCTTAGCGACGAACCAGGGCATTGCCTATCGTTGGGAAACAGCTCTTGATGGAACTCAGACCATTCTAAATGAAACATTTAGCCTTAGACCTATGGGCGAACCTGATCTCCTTTATGCGTACAACAATCGACCTTATCATGGCGATTTGTTCCAAAACAGCTGGGAGTCTATTCATCAACGAGGAAAAATCGACAGTGTTGACTCAAAACGACTCATCTATCTCCCCATTACATTGTTATGGAAAGACGCGGCTATTGCGCTCTCAGAGGCCGAATTGAAAGACTATCCTGGACTGAACCTTCGACGCAGCCAAGAAAACAAGACATGCTTGACGGGGAGTTTTGCCCAATATCCATTGAAAGAAGACGGTCGGGATCGGCGCTATAGTCGCGTTACACAACGTGCCGATTGGCTTGTTCAAACGCCCGGAAATCGAACCTATCCGTGGCGGATTTTCATGATGGCAGAAAATCCTGCAGGACTCTACGGAAATGATTTGATTACAGCACTGTCGGAACCTGCCACAGGAGACTTTATGTGGGTTAAACCCGGGCAAGTATCATGGGAATGGTGGAGCCGGTGGGGGCTTGACAATGTCCCCTTTAAGCCCGGCGTCAACACTGCAACATACAAGGTATTCATCGATTTTGCCGCTACATACAACATTCCCTACATCTTGATGGACGAAGGATGGGCTCAAAAATTAGACGTAACACGAATTGTACCTGAAATTAATTTGCCCGAACTTCTGGCATATGCCAAGGGAAAGGGTGTTCGTTTACTTCTCTGGTGTACGTGGCAACAGCTCATCGGCCGCCAGGATGAGATTTTTAAACGTTATGCCGCAATGGGTGTGGCTGGGTTCAAGATTGACTTCATAGACCGTGACGATGCACGTGTAGCCAATTTTCTCTACAACACTGCAGCAATTGCCGCCAAACATCACCTTGTTTTACTCTTTCACGGCATTCACAAACCAACTGGACTTTCCCGAACCTTTCCAAATGTTCTAGCGTATGAGGGTGTATACGGATTAGAACAAACTGGGTGGGCAGGTAATCAGGTTGACTATATCACCAATGATCTGAGAATAACATTTACACGTCTTCTCGCCGGACCAATGGATTACACTCCTGGCGCAATGCGAAATGCACCGCGCTCTCAATTCCGTGCAACCACTCGCCGCCCCATGAGTATGGGAACTCGGTGCAGGCAAGCTGCACTTGCACTTCTTTTTGACACAAACTCTAGGATGCTTTGCGATTCTGCAAGTGCATATATGAGGGAACCGGAATATACACGCCTGCTTACGCGTGTCCCGCTTACTTTCGATGACACATGGTGCGCCCCGGATTCCGCCCCAGACTCTCGGGTTCTCGTGTTGCGAAGAAAAGGCGAAACCATTTGGATCGCTGGCATGTCGGGAAATAAAGAAGAGATTTTCTCCGTCCCTCTTGATCGTTTGCCAAAGGGAGTGGTCTACCATGCAGAACTCGTCAGAGACAGTCCGATTTCTGATTGTGTCGGAACAGATTATATTCAAGAAGAGCGCACCGTATCATCCACTGACAAGCTAAATATTCGTTGTTCTCCTGGGGGCGGGTTCCTTATATGTTTAACCCCCAAGCAATAAAAACAGAACGTCCTGTATAATACGAACAATGTCTACCCTAGACAGAGCATTGGAGAGATAAAATGCGTGCTTATCTTCTTTGTTATCTTTTGTTCTTCGTTAGCGGATTACTTCACTGTGTAACGGACAGAGACCTCTGGGTTTCTTCCGTCGAGCGAATCGCTACGCCTGTTCTAACCAAAATAGCAGCGGATGAATTGACTGCGACCTGTTCATCAGGATCCACCAACCGAGGCGCCACATTCTCATTTGAAGCGCTTGCTCGAACATTAAATGGCTTAGCTCCCTGGTTTGAGCTCGCTATCGAAAATGAACAAGAAAAAAAACGACGAGATCGGATCCTAACCCTAGCCCATCATGCGCTCATCACAGCCATAAACCCAACAGCGAAAGATTCTATCATTCATCTGAAAGGTTCACAGCCACTCGTTGAGTATGCTTTCCTTGCTCAAGCTTTTATGCGATCACCCACACAACTATGGGGTAGGTTGCCTGACGCCACAAAACAGGCATGGCTTAAGCAATTTCGCCTTTCTCGAAAGATTACGCCCTTCAAAAATAATTGGCTTCTATTTGCTGGTGAAATTGAGGCATTTATACTTGAGATCACCGGAAGTTGCGACTCCGAACGATTACGTCTTGGCCCTGATGCCTTTTTGAACATGTGGTATAAAGGAGATGGCGTCTATGGAGACGGGAAAGACGTACACCTCGATTATTATAACAGTTACGTTATTCACCCCCTATTATTGGATATTCTTACTGTTCAGGCAAAACATGGCTGTGAATCGGCCTTAAAAGAATTAGCTCTCGTTCGCAAACGTGCTTGCCGTTATGGAGCCTGGTTGGAACGTCTCATCGCCCCTGACGGCTCTTATCCGGCTTTTGGCAGATCGCTTTGCTATCGCATGGGAGCATTTCATCTATTAGCCCAGCTCGCGCTCAGACGTGAGGCAATCCAAAATCTCCCACCCGCACAAATTCGTGCAGCATTAACAGCTGTTATTCAACGTCACTCTGGAACTCAAAACTTCCGAGACGATGGGTTGCTTGAGATGGGGTTCAACGGACGACAACCCGAAATGTGCGACTACTACATTAATAGAGGTTCGCTCTATCTCTGCACTTTTATTTTTCTACCCTTAGGATTACCAGAAGGAGACCCATTCTGGACTTCTCATGCGCAACCATGGACATCAAAGCGAGCCTGGGAAGGACTTTCATTCCCAAATGACCATGCGATTTAACCCTCAATACCCACGATTAGCTTTTATACATTAAGCAATCGTTGTCTAACAACCTCAGGTGTAATTCCAATAATCGCGAAACGTTTTATCCGTGCAGTCTGTCCGGACAGAAGTACAACGGCTTTTTTGGGCACGTTCAACGTCTCCGAAAGGAATATCTGTGCAGCATCATTAGCTCTACCATCAACCGGCGGAGCTGCAAGTGCCAACCGTATCCAATTCTCCTCAACACCTAAAATTCCACTCTTGGATGCCCGTGGTGTAACTTTAACCACAAGTGAAGCCCCCGCCTTCCACGACTCACACCACATGCGCAACCCCCAACAACGACATACAAAGAACACCATTCAATATGACATCTACGACACTGAACATAATCATTGCAACAAGGGGTGAGACATCCACAGAAAAAAATGTAATCGCGGGAAGTCTTCCACATAATAACCGAAGGGCACCCTCTAAAAAATACTGAATCGATCGCATACGTAAAAGACGCGCAAGAAGATGTAGGGAAAAAAACGCACAGAGAATTGTGTACAGCTCATTAAATACGTTTAAAAATCCAACTGCAGATAAAAATATAATCCGAATAAAATGAGGGAACTGTCTCAAATCAAATATATTGACAATATGCAACTGTTGAAAATAGGCCACAACATCAGAAGCCTCCCCCAACGGATACGTTATATCTGATGCATTCTGATATAATAAGAGTAATAAACTTGTCCAAAGTACACACAATATCCCCCACTGAACCGCTAGTCGAAACCGTGAAAAAGGGCTACACGCCATTACTAATAGGCCGCCAGAAAAACCCTGAAAAACCTGCCGGCAACACCATATACGTAAGACCACGTAGGCAGACCATAATGTCACCAAAAACAACACAAATTGAAACACCTCAACTTCAAGCCACTGAATAAAAGATGATGGATGAAATGTGAAAAGTGCAACTGCCCCAAGCCTCACAACACCACCGTCAACCTGAGTCAAGAGAACCGCCCGTGTAGATAAGCTTCCAATCATTAAAAAAAGACAAAGTATACGATCATCAAAAGGAAATGCAACACGCAAAAAAGATAAAAACCGCATTAATAGGTTATCTATTCCTACCACATACGGATTCAAACAGATATATCGTTTCGGCAGGAATAAACGCACGAAAAAAATCAACGCAAGCAGATGCGACATAACAAAAACAAAAGAAAACATAACCTATTCGTTGACTCCATGCTCAAAAACTACGCCAAGCCCATAAAGTGTTAATGTTGAATCTATTAATACATCCATATCCGCGCCATTCAAGACCCACTCTGCATACCCACCCGTAGCAACAACCTTAGCTTCTCCACAAAAGGGGACTTGAAGATGCCCGAGAATTTCTCGGACAATTCCCCGATACCCAACGCGCGCACCAAGCGCGATTGCTTCTTCCGTGCTGCGACCGATCTCAGGCGTTTTTCCCCCCAGCTCTACAGAGGGAAGAAGCGCCGTTTTTTCATGCAAATAAGAGGTCATTAGCGGAAGACCAGGAGCAATCACTCCCCCCCGATATGCCGGACGGTCATCCAGCACCTCGAAATTAAGTGCTGTTCCAA
>ERZ808286.1182-NODE-1182-length-13735-cov-5.211842_pt1 | contig 13735 bp, 14 predicted proteins | sample MGYA00521276_ERZ808286 | MGnify/ENA primary metagenome ERZ808286 (study PRJEB31516, sample SAMN03275607) | gut metagenome | biome: mammalia-associated habitat; material: feces | host: Papio cynocephalus | place: Kenya | collected 2012-08-01 ... | reverse complement strand
AAATCTCTTCCTAGTGGTTTTTTATTTTCAGTGACCCCTACGGGGTTCACTTCATAATACCCCGTGTTTTTAATTTGTTTAATTATGCTCTGCTATAATATTTGCCATCATATGTAGTAACAACAATCTTGTCGCCTTCATTGATAAACATAGGAACTCTTACAGAAAGTCCTGTTTCTGTTTTTGCAACTTTAGTAGCAGCAGTAGCAGTACTATCTTTTAATCCTGGTTCACATTCAACTATAGTATACTCTACTTTTTCAGGAAGAGTAAGACCTAGAAGTTCAGTGCCATAGAAAGTTAAGTCAACATTCATATTTTCTAGTAAATAATCTTTATTATCACCGATTTGATTACTATTAAGTTCATATTGTTCGTAAGTGTTTACGTCCATGAAATAATATGTGTCGCCTGCTTCGTATAGATATTGAACAGTCTTTCTATCTATTCTTGCTTCTTCAAACTTAACGTTTGTGTTAAAAGTACGTTCAAGAGTTGTACCAGTACGAAGATTCTTCATTTTTGTCTTCATAAATGCTGCACCCTTGCCAGGTTTAACATGTAGAAATTCTACTATTTGATAAATATTACCTTCGATTAACAAAGTCATACCATTTTTAATATTGTTTACGTCTACCATAAAAAATTCACCTTTATATAAAAATCTATATTAATTTTATTTATTTTTTAGTATATTGTCAACTACTTTAAAATACCGCACAATATATTTTAATAATAACTATAGGAAGTTAAATGTTTGTAAACACTCATTTAAAATCGCATAGCACAATTTTGCTTAAAGCAAGAACTATTAATTGTTGACCCATTTATGATATTCGCAAAATATTTTTCTACCACATAACTATACTTAAAACTATTTCGCATTATCAGTAGTCTGTGAAGTATTTAATTCTGTTTTAACAGTTTGTTTACCATATACTGATGTATTGGCATGGGACTTAATATATTTTGTCCACTTAATATAACCATAAGTAGTATTAGTAAAATACCCTGCTTTAAGTACTAATAATACCCACTGACAAGACAGAATATTTATCACAGTTTCTAGTCCAGCACAGATATACCAAGCAAGCCATTGTTCTCTATATCTAAACAATATAAACAAGCCGTTGGCTATACCTACCGCACTAGCACAAGCATCTAGATAACATACAATAACTTCAATTAATTCGCTTGAATAAAAATCGGTATCTGGAGCATAAGCCGCCATCAAATAGCCTATCCCCATTGTCCACACAATTATGCCTACAACCACTAATATGGTTTGCCACCACTTTAAAGTACGTACTACAGTAAGTTCTTCATCTTTATCGTCTGTATGTCTTTGCCAATTAATAAAAGATATAATATCAATAGGTATCCAGAAGAACAATGTTACAGCCATGGTTGCGAATCTTGCAGCCAAAATAATTAAAGTGGCTATTTCGGTAAGTTCGACTATTAAGGATACTATAAAATTCCATTTGCTTTGTTTTGAAATTAGCAATTCACATAGAACATTGGAAAAAATGTCTATTAGGTATAACACCATAATTATGCTTCCGTTAACCCCATTAACTTCTTCTTCAGGGAACAAGAAAGCAAATAATATAGATAATGCAACTATAGAGAAAAACCATATTTTTTCATAAGTAGAAAAGTAATTCCATATCCTTACAAAAATATTCTTTTTCTTACCATTATCATTTTGTTTTAAATTATCATTACCGATAGTGTCTGTAACTACAACATCGTTATTAAGTTCACTAGCGACTATCGGAGTTTTTTCTTCATCTTTAGTTTTCATACAATTATTCCTTTTGATTTAATTTTTAAAGTAATATCTTTAATAAGCACATATATTAAAGACAGCAAAAAATTCACATAGTCAATATGTGAAGTATTTTAACAATTAAATTTTTGCTGGTGGTGGAAATATAGCGTATCCCACACGGCCTATTACTCTACCCAAATTAACTCCTTAAGGAATCTTACAATTAAGTATATTTAAATATCATACATAAGTCAATCCTTTGTAAGACTGATTGTAATAGTAACTTTAGTTGCTATAAAAAATAGTATATGATATAATCCTTCACAGGAGAAAAATAAAATGTATTACGGATATGATATTGATGATAAAATAATAAAACTTGCTGAAAGTTGTGAGCAAGAATTAAAAGATGTATTTGCATCTTATGACCAACAATGCCAATCAAATAGTGCAAAGATTTTAAAGTCTTTTCAAAAACACAGACTATCTTCATCTGATTTTGTAGAAGTAAATGGCTATGGATTCTATGACGGTGGACGTGACAAACTTGAATCTGTATATGCCGATATTTTCGGCGCAGAAGATGCTTTAGTAAGACCACAAATAATGTGCGGAACTCATGCTATTGCACTTACATTTTTTGGGCTATTAAGACATGGCGACACTATGATTTCTATTTCTGGAGAGCCTTATGATTCTTTAAAAAGTATTGTCGGCATATGTGGCAATAGTCAAAGTTCACTTATCGCACATGGTGTCAAATACGAACAAATTGACTTAAAAGATGATGATTTTGACATAAACTCTATAGTTAATAGACTAAAACAGTCAAAAGTAAAATTGGTAGAGATACAACGTAGTCGTGGATATAGTTATCGAAAAAGTTTAACTATCGAGAAAATAGAACGAGTTTGTAAAGCAATAAGAGAAGTAGATAAAGATGTAATAATAATGGTAGACAATTGCTATGGTGACCTTGTTGAAGACAAAGAGCCTACCCAAGTCGGTGCAGATATTATTGTAGGTTCACTTATGAAAAACTTGGGTGGTGGTATTGCAAAAACTGGCGGATATATCGTAGGAAGAAAAGACCTAGTATATCTAGTCGCTGAAAGATTCTCTGCACCATGCACTGCAAAAGATATAGGGGCAAACTTCAATGAAAACTTGTCATACTTTAAAGGACTATATATGGCTCCTAACGCAGTATGCTCTAGTCTAAAGACTATGACACTTGCTGCTTCAATGCTTGAAAAACTAGGATATGAAGTATCCCCTACCGCAAAAGAAAAACGTACAGATATAATTCAAGTACTTAAACTAGGCAGTGAAGCCAACTTGGTTAAATTTGCAAAAGGATTACAAAGTGGCTGTCCAGTAGATAGTTTTGCTATTCCAGAACCATCTGATATGCCAGGCTACCCACATAAAGAAGTGTCTGCAAGTGGTAGTTTCACTGAAGGTAGCACCATCGAATTAAGTTGTGATGCTCCTGTGTGCGAACCATATGGTATGTTCCTACAAGGTGGTTTAACCTATGAGTATGGCAAACTTGGTATTCTTATCGCGCTCAACGAAATATTGAAAAAATAATGTATGATTTAAAATAATATAAAAAAATGGATACTAATCAATTAGTATCCATTTTTATTTATTTAATTTAGATAAGATTTCTAAACTTTGTTTTGGAATTCGGCCATTCCCGTCTGGTCCAATATTTATTGTATAACATATACCCAAAGCATTAAGATTGTCTTTAATCTTTTTTATTTCATTTACGGATTTAAAATTAGAATCAAATTTAGAGTATCCCCAAGTATCATTAAGCGTACATACTGATTCAAACAAACAATGTTTTGAATATTTTATTCCATTTATATCATTAAAATTCTTACTGGTGTTTTCTGTAAGTGTCGTGGGAATCTCGTTATCCCCTAGAGTTACATAATCATAACAGCCATTACCAAGTCTAGAGTTAATTAAACAATTAGGTTGTAACTTTTTTACTAAATCATATAATTGTTGACTTTGTTTAAGACTAATTGTTTTAGGAGTATCAAACCAAAACAAATCAATATCTCCGTATTGTGAGCACAACTCTTCAACTTGGGTTAAAACTTTGGTATTAAAGTATTGATTATAGTTTTTATCTCTTACAAAATCCCAATCATTACACCAACTAGTCCCGGCACAATCACTATTGTCACAATTATAACCACCACCATTTGACTCGTGCCAATCAAGGTCTTGAGAATAATATACTCCAAATTTAATATTATACTTATGACACCAATTGGATAATTGCCCTACAATATCCTTTTTATATGGTGTATGAGTTATATTCCAATCATCATACTTTGAATCGAACAAACAAAAACCATCATGATGTTTAGCAGTTAAAATTATATATCCAAAGCCATGACGTTTTGCAAATTTAACTAATTTCTTTGCATTAAAATATTTAGGATTGAAGTTCTGTGCCAATTTTTCATATTCAATATTAGGAATTCGAGCATAAGACTGTATCCATTCACAGTAAGATGTCATTCTTTTACCCTTATACTCTCCAGCAAGTATTGAATATAATCCAAAATGGACTATTAACCCGCATGTTGTATTTTTAAACCATTCAATATTTTCCATCATACATTATATATTATCATATAAATAAAAATTTTCCAAATGTAAACTATGTAAAGTTGTGTTGTACGCTTTGCTTACAACACAAGTTGCTATTCGCAACTACCATTGCTACACAATGGATACATGGTTTTGATTCTGCGTCAGTTTATGTCAAATGCCACTCCGTGTCGCTTGCATAAACTTCCTTGAGTATAAACTAGGTAATATTGTGTTATTTACTTTATTCACAACCCAAGTTGCTATTCGCAACTACCATTGCTTCACAATGGATACATAGTTTTGATTCATCGTCAGTTTATGTCAAATGCCACTCCGTGTCGCTTGCATAAACTTCCTTGAGTATAAACTAGGTAATATTGTGTTATTTACTTTATTCACAACCCAAGTTGCTATTCGCAACTACCATTGCTTCACAATGGATTCATAATTTTGATTCTGCGTCAGTTTATGTCAAATACTATTTTAAATGCTAATTCTTTTGAGAAGTTAATTAAATAAAAAAATCCCTGTCTAAAAAAGGTGGGGATTTTTATTTTGTTTATTATAATGTTGAAAATTATTTAATTGGAATTTGGATTTCGGTTAGATAATCTTCTTCGGATGCCGTATCCCAGCATCCATTTATATAAACTTCTCTAATCGGTGCCACAATCTTGTAGCCTTTTTCTTTTACATAATTAAGTGCAAAAGCATAGGCTTTGGATAGTCCATTATATGGACCTTTATGAATTACAGATAATGCATGAATTTCGGGATCTACTCTAAACTTAATATTTTCACTCTCTTTGCCAAAACCTTCAACTGCTTCAGCATATTCAAGTTCAACATCTTTTTCTTTATACTCTTTTGCAGTATAAGTTACATAGCAATAACCTTTACACTTTAAATTTGGGTTGTTTTGAGCACATTCCGATCCTGCTCCCAACACAAATGTAGCAATATCAGCCATGGAATCAATAACTCCATGCTTATAATACACAATGTTTTCTGGCACAACAATTTCTTTAGCAATATAATTTTTCATAAAATCTCCTTTCTTTGCTTTTTCAATATAGTTTTTTATCAAAGAGATTTGATGTTGTTTGTTTACAAGTTCATTTTCTAAACTTTTTTGATGTTTGATTAAAATCTCTAGCATATCGTTATTATTTATTATTTCCTTAATGTCAGTCAAAGGCATATCAAGATTCCTTAATGAAGCAATTTTAAGTAAATCATTTAATTGTTCTATTTGATAATATCTATAACCATTATCGTCGACAAATATTGGTTTTAATAGACCTATCTCGTCATAGTAGCGAAGAGTTTTAACTGTCATCTTTGCTAGTTTAGAAAATTCTCCTATTTTTAACATCTTATCTCCTTTTTTAAATATTCTAATTGCTCCCGTAACTGGAGAGTCAAGAGATTTTTTTAATTATTTTATTTTTTTTATTTACATACTTGTTCAATCAAATTTTTATCAAAATTGCCGATTTCTTGATTGTTGGAATAAGTGTATGTAGACTTACTAAATTCATAGAAATCTAAAATCTTAATATTCATTTCACTTTCATTTTTAAAAATATTGCTTGTTATTATTGCATTTACTTTAATTGCACTTTCGTTATTTCCTATTTTTATATAAGAGAAGTAGTTGTCATTATTTGAAACATTGTAAGTTGCTATATTTTCAAAAGAATTATCAGAAATCGTTATCTCGCTATCAAACAAAACCGATATTCCACCAAGCAAAATATTTTTGAATGTATTGTTTTTTATTTCAACATTACCAGAAGCACAAATTGCATTTGCATTGCAGTTTTTAAAAGTATTTCCAGAAATTTCAAGTCCATCAACTTTTGTATAGAAACCAACGACACAATTATTGCTAGGATTAACTTTTTCATCATATCCAAGGTTTTTTGTTGTGTTTTTGAATGTATTATTTAAAATTTTGATATTTTTATATGTATATTTTCTTTTACCATGGTCGCCAATGGCTTTATATAATTCGCCATTACCACTTGAAAAAGTGCAATTTGAAATGGTTATATCTTCTGGTACGATAGGACTATCATATGGTGTCATTCCACCCGAACCACCACTATCTAATTCTTCAATTTGAATAAACTCGTGTGGGCCGATAACACTATGATTTTTTTCGGTGTTTTTATCGCAAGAATTATGAGCATAGAAGGCTTCAAACTTACAATTATTTATTAAAACATTCTTGCAAGAAGTGATTTCCATTCCATGATAACGAGTTGCATTTTTGAAAGTTATATTTTCAATTTTTATATTTTCGCCATGCCCCATACGAAGCATTGAGTTATATCTTGTGGTGTTTTCATCTTGTCCAAAAGCGTCAATCGTTCCACCACCTGTTATTGTAATATTTCTATTTTTGTATAAGCCATTATCTCCGTTATATTCAAAAAGTTGAAGGCTAATTCCATGTCCATCATTAGCATGAGCCACAAGCGAACCAGAAAGATATATGTAAGTGTTTGGATAAACTCTAATGCCTTGCAAAAGATTGTTTTGGTCTTTAAAATATTTTGAAGAACAAGCATAAGTTTTTGTTAACGCACAAACACTTTTATTATCAGCATATTTTGCAAGACATTTTTGCACCGCTTCAGTGTCGTCTGTTATACCATCGCCAACTGCACCAAACATTTCAGGAGTAACCACTTCGTTAACTTCGCTTAAAATTTCATTAGGAATATTGGGGTAATCTTTCGATTTTGGATCTGTATTATCTTTTCTTGGTGAGCAAGCACAAAAACTTACACAAGAAAGCAATATTACAAAGCAAAATGACAATCTTCTGATAAATTTTCTCATAATTGCTCCTTTTATTAAAATTTAATGTGGCTATTCTCCCATTGCTCCATTTGATTTACTTCGTCAGGCAATAAAAATTTAAACATTTTCAAAGTGTTTTCAATTAGTTTATTTTCAGAAATATTAGCATAATATTCCGCATCTTTTTCAACACTTGTGATTAATCATCAAAATTTCCAAATAGTGTCAACTAAAAAAACTTAAACTAGTAAGAAATGAATTTAAAACAGTTGGTAAATATGGTATTCCACTAATTAAAAAACAAGAAATTGATTTCGATAAAGTAAATGGTTAGATAAGATTTAAATTTAATAGAATGAAAATAAATTTGACAGCAAATGCTTTCGTTTTTGACATCAAATGCTTTCGTTTTTGACATCAAATGCTTTTTATTTAAAATTGTCGTTAAAAATATAAAAATAAGAACCATCTTCACAGAACCTTACGTTCCTAAAAAAGCCGCTAAAAGCCTGTGATTTTAGGCGTTTTAGCGACTTTTGTTTAATGGAGCTGATGACGGGACTTGAACCCGTGGCCTCTGCCTTACCAAGGCAGTGCGCTACCGACTGTGCCACATCAGCACGAACCAAATGTTCGACAATTTTTGATTGATTGATTAATAGAATAGTTATTTTATTCGTTTATATTTATCACTATATATAGTGACACTTTTCTATTCACATAACGAGATTAGTATATTGTAACTATACGATATTGTCAAGTATTTAATGTAAATAGAAATTAAAAAATCCGTGTCATTATATTATTTATTGATATGATACTAATTACAGTATATTAGAAATCATTATAGTTAGTCATCGTAAATTAGACGTAAGCAGTCCAAAGCAATATTTTTGTATAACTTCCGATAATATAATTCAACCTTTTTAACATAACTACATTATATTATACTATTTACTTACACTATTTTTATAACTAATCAATATATGGGTTGGAGCAAAAATTAATGCACAAATAATTAAAGGAATACTAGCAAGCATAACCCCGCTAAACAAAAACATAACTGATGGCAAAATAGATAGAGAAAGTGATTTAAACACACTATTTTTCTTAAAACAAGCAATCCAAATAACTAAATACCCAAACACTAGTAGTGTATTTACAATAGCATATACAATCATGGCATTGGTAAACCAAAAATTAAAATATGTGTATGGTATGTTAACTATCATAAATATAAAACAACCATACCTTCCTATTTGCTCGCAAATTTCTACACCCTTATTTTTATAGATATTGATAAATCCATCACGATTAGTAAAAGCAAATATAATATTGGGTATCATTATCAAACATATTATTATTAATCCAATATAATTAAAAATCCCCATAAATTAACCCTTTTTTAATTATATCATACTATATCAAATATTTTTAATTAATTCATCAATTTTACCTTGTTGAATTAAAAATATATTTTGCTTAATTTTTTCTTTACTCCAATTCCACCACTTAATTTTTAAAAGTTTATCTATTGTATTATCATCAAATCTTTTTTTAATTGGACGTGCAGGTACACCACCAACAATAGTGTATGGTGGCACATCTTTAGTCACAACTGCTCTTGTTGCAATAATAGCACCATCTCCTATTTTTACTCCTGGCATAATAACTGCTTCATAGCCTATCCATACATCATTGCCGATTATTATATCACCTTTATTATCCCATGCAGATTTAATATCTTTTTTATCTAGTTTCCATTCATCAAAAAATATAGGAAAAGTATATGTAGATAGTGATTGCAAAGAGTGATTACCACTAGTAAACATAAATTTTGCACCACAAGCAATCGAACAAAACTTGCCAATAATGAGTTTATCATTATTGATAGGATACTGATACAATACATTGTTCTTTTCAAAATCTACTGGGTCATTAACAAAATCATTATAAATTGTATAATCCCCAACAATAATATTGTCCCTAGTAATAACATTCTTTAAGTATACAATTTGTTTATCATGTGGTCTAGGATAAATTGTTTTTTCCATATTACTCTCCTTTGTTATCCAAATACAAACTAGTTTCTTCTTGTAATTGATTAGATTGAACATCTACTTTTGCAAAGAACAAATGTAAACCCAATGCCGCATTAAATCCAGTAGCCGCAAACACACTAAATCTTTCTACTACACCAAAATAATCCACAGGCACTATCTTCATACCCAACGCACCTACAAGCATCATACTTAATGCTACTATAGCACAAATCGAATATGATTTATATTGTTTATTTTTAAACCCAGCAATTATAATCAAAACTAAAGATGCAATAGACAACAATACCACAACAACGGTAATTATCATATGCATTACATCTTGAAAAGAACCAGCATAACCACTAGTAGATAGTGGGAACATACGATAGCCAACAGCAGAAATAAATTCCATAATAGCAAAAAGATAAACACCTATTCTTAATAATTTGGACTTATTATTTTGTATACCTATACACACTACAGTTGCACACAATACTTCACAAACATTATACAAACTAGTTAATTGATTCCATAGTCCTAAAGATGGTGCATCAGCAGCACTTAAATCACTTACTGCTTGTTTTAACCAATTATAACCCGGATATGCAAGTGGCGAAAATATAACGGCTATAGTGTAAGAAACAAAACTCACAACTCCCAATAATCCTAAATAATTTAATAATTTCTTTTTCATATCATTTCCCCTTTATTTTATGTTCATTACAAAAAATATCTATATATCTATTAATTAACAACTTAATTTTATCAGGGGTTTCAGACATACAAAACTCCTTATCATAAGCATAATCCATAAACCCATGAATAGTTAAAGCAAAACTAGTCGCAGACAATTGAACATCTTCAAATTTTAATAAATTTTTTTCTTCGCATATTAAAAATATTTCTTTAGTTGCATTAATCATTCTTTCAGTTTCAGAGAGTATAATCTTTGCCGCTACTTTAGATATAGCACGCTCGGAATACATCACTTTGTAAAACATTTTTACATTGCTTTCATTATTCATAGTAATGTAGTTATTAACCATAGTTTTCAAAATATCATTTATAGGCATACTTTCAAAAAAAGAAAAATTTATCTCTACATTAGCCTTTTCTTTTGCCCGCTCTCTTAAGTACTGATACATACTATCTATTAATTCATCTTTTGATTTAAAATGATTATAAAGTGATGGTTTTTTTATGCCTACGCTTTCAGCAATCATATTCATAGACACTGCACCCAGACCTTTTTCAGATGCAAGTCTTAATGTAGCCATAATAATTTCTTCTTTTCTATTATCTAACATAAACGCCCCTAAAGTAATATAGACTACCGTTCGGTAGTTTTAATATATCACAACAAAAAAAATATATCAATTATTTTATACAAAAAGAAAAAAATAGCATTAACATGATTGACCATAATTAATGCCATTTTTATCTACAACAATATTTTACTTAATTGTCTCTTTTGCTATTTTTACAATACGACTAGTACCCAGTCTACTAGCACCTAGTTTAATAAATTCTTCAGCATCAGCAAGGTTAGATATTCCACCTGCTGCTTTTATTTTTACGTCTTTACCTATATGCTGTGCAAAAAGTGTTACATCTTCTTTTGTTGCACCAGCGGTAGAAAATCCAGTAGATGTTTTTATGTAATCAGCCTTTGCTTCAGTAACAAGATTACACATTTTAATTTTTTCATCATCAGTAAGTAAACATGTTTCAATGATTACTTTAAGAAGTTTGCCATACTTTTTGCACACTTTATTTATCTCGACAATCTCATTAAGGACATAGTCATAGTTGTGTGCTTTTAATTGTCCTATATTAATCACCATATCAATTTCATCAGCACCATCAAGTATTGCTTGCTCGGTTTCATACACTTTAACTTTGGTGGTATTGTACCCATTAGGGAAACCAATAACAGTACAAATACTTAACTTGTCACCCACATAATTTTTAGCATCTTTTACATAACAAGGCGGTATACAAACTGATGCTGTATTATACTTTATACCATCGTCACAGATAGATTGTATGTCCGAAAAAGTTGCTGTTTGCTTTAAAAGTGTATGGTCACACTTTGATAATATTTCTTGTAATTCCATATTATTCTCCTTAAACATTAATCATATTTAACTATTTACATTATATAATATTTAACTGATTATTAAAACATAAATTAAATATATTTTTGCATTAAACTTAAAATTTAAAATATTAATAAATACCACTTTTTGTCAAAAAGTCTTATAAATATGTCAACAACATATTTTATGTTGTAATATATTGCCATGTGTATTATTTTTCTTTTGGTTTAAAAAATTTAGTTGTATCATTATTTTCAATTTTTAATAGTCTTATCTTATTATCTATTCCACCACCATAGCCAGTTAAATTACCACCCTTACCTACGACTCTATGGCATGGGATTATAATACATATAGGATTCCAGCCGACAGCACCACCTACTGCTTGAGCAGACATTTTTTTAATTCCTTTTTCTTTGGCAATTATGCATGCTATATCATTATAAGTGATTACTTTTCCATAAGGTATATCACACATAATATTAATAACTTTTTCTCTAAAAGGTGTAAGATTGTTAATCTTATACTTTGGAGTAAAATCCGGATTATGTCCACTAAAATAAATATCAAGCCACTTACTAGTTTCTTTAAAGATGTTTAATTCTTTTTCAGTATAATTGGACTTATGCTTTAACATATCTAAAGATTTATCAAAACACAACCCCGTCAGATATTCACCATCGCTATAAAGATATATCCTGCCTAAAGGCGAATTATATGTTGTATAGTATTCCATATTACTCCTACTCCATCACATACTTAATCACTGTTTCGCCGACTTGTTGTTCTTTGTTTTTAAAGTTGTGTCTACCACCTTCAATTATCTCATAGTTTAAATCTTGAGCATTGTTTTTAAGCACTTCCATGCAGTCTTTAGCACTTTTGTCAGTATAGTCAACCACTCCTTCATCAACCGAACCCATAACCACTCTAATAGGTAATCGTATATTTTTTAGCATATCAAAATTACCACCAGTGAGATAAGGTAAATTATCCAACTGGTCATTATGAGATATGTTATAGTTTGTCCTTGCAGTAACTTCACAATAGCCAAAAAATTTATCTTTCAAAATCTCTTCTGGACGATTTTCCGCCATCAGTTTTTCAGTTTCGTTAAGCATATTAATATCAGTTTGGGGTCTTAAATGTTGTGGACATAATAATATTACTTTTTTAATATTATTGGGATATTGATAATGATTAAGATAATTAACTATTCTATTACAAGCAATACTAGCACCTAATAAATATAGTTGTTCGAAACCTTCTTTTACCGCATAATCAATCCACTGACTCATATCTAACACACTCGTCAAAGTCTTCATTAAATGCACCCTTTTCAACTTCTACAATACTACCATCTGGCAAATGACGTTTTAACATTTTTCTAACATAACTACCCTGCGTGTTACCAAATAGAAAACTTATATTATTCTTTTCACATTGTTCGGCTATAGCACAAAATATTTTGTCGCAATTACCACCAAATCCACAAAAAGCGACAACGCATTGTTTGCTATTAACTTTGTTGTAATATCCACGTAATTCTAAACCATCACGATTAATCAAACTTATTTTATAATTATCTTTTTCAAACATATCTATATACCCCTTTGTATTTTCTATTATAACATTAAAGTTCTAAAACAAAAAGCAACTCCAATCATAAAGTTAAGAGTAATTTTAATTGGACAATAATCACCAATTAAATTATGAAAGCATAAAAATAAACATTTGCCATGAAACTATAAAAATGCTAACATATTAATAGATTAATTTAATTACATAAGGGGTCTTGATATGGCGCAAACCGAAATCACTGTTCAAGTATTTGAAGATTTAAAAGATATAGAAAGAAAGTTAACTAATTTAGGGTTTTCTAAAACCGAAGAATTAAATATTCAAGACGATTATTATACAAACTTGAAAAACGATTCCTTAAAAAACGCATCATATTCTGATTTAGTAGTTATTAGTGTAGTTTTACGTTGTTACACCACATTAAAAAGTAAAACACCTACAGCAATGCTAATACGTAAATTAGAAAATCTAGACAGCCATAATAGTGCTATAGGTGAAGAAAAAATTATAAAAGAATTAGACGATGCAGTCCACAGTCGTAAAGTAATGACCAATATCGGTTATACCAATTGGGTTACATTAAAACAAAAAAATATTTACTATAAAAATGGCGAAAAAACAATAATCTTAAGTCATGTAGAAGACTTGGGCGATTTTTTAGAAGTAGAAGAATATCCATCAATTTCTAATCTAATTGATACAGAAAAAATTGATATACTAAAACAATATATCAATAGTTTTAATTTTAAGATTGGTAGTGATTATTCTTGCAAAAAAGTATATATGCTTTATTTAAAGAAATAAAA
>ERZ808286.1179-NODE-1179-length-13750-cov-4.581161_pt1 | contig 13750 bp, 8 predicted proteins | sample MGYA00521276_ERZ808286 | MGnify/ENA primary metagenome ERZ808286 (study PRJEB31516, sample SAMN03275607) | gut metagenome | biome: mammalia-associated habitat; material: feces | host: Papio cynocephalus | place: Kenya | collected 2012-08-01 ... | reverse complement strand
GGCTATGCCCGCAGTGTGAAGAACCACCCGCTAGGCGGGTGGGTATCTTTTTTTTAAACTGCGACTATCCGTCCGCTTTGATCCGCGCGCTGGGCGTCGAATGACGCCCGCTTGAACGACGATCCCCCGCCCTTTTCCGGACGGGGAATTTTTTTACCGCCGCTGATTCAAATATTTTTTCAAATACTTGCCCGTATAGCTTTGTTCGCATTCGGCGACCCGTTCGGGCGTTCCCTTGACGACGACCGTTCCGCCGCCGTTGCCGCCCTCGGGTCCCATGTCGACGATCCAGTCCGCGGTTTTGATAACCTCTAAATTATGTTCGATGACGACGACCGTGTTGCCCTGATCCACCAGCTGGTGCAAAACGTCCAGCAGCTTGGCGATATCCTCGAAATGCAGTCCGGTCGTCGGTTCGTCCAAAATGTAGACCGTGCGCCCCGTCGCTTTTTTGGACAGCTCCTTGGACAATTTGATGCGCTGGGCTTCGCCGCCCGAAAGGGTCGTCGCAGACTGCCCCAGCTTGATGTATCCCAGCCCCACACGTTGCAGCAGCGTCAGCTTGTTTTTAATCGACGGGACGGCGTCGAAAAACACGACCGCCTCGTCCACCGTCATGTCCAGAACGTCGGCGATGGATTTGCCCTTGTATTTGACCTCCAGCGTTTCGCGGTTGTAGCGCGTGCCTTTACATTCGTCGCATTGGACGTACATATCGGGCAGAAAGTGCATTTCGATGCGCAAAACGCCGTCGCCCTGACAGGCTTCGCACCGCCCGCCCTTGACGTTAAAGGAAAAGCGTCCCGCCTTGTACCCGCGCAGTTTGGCTTCGGGCAATCCGGCGAACCATTCGCGGATCTGCGAAAACACGCCCGTGTAGGTCGCGGGGTTGCTGCGCGGCGTGCGCCCGATCGGCGATTGGTCGATGTCGATCACTTTGTCGATGTTGTCCAACCCCTCGATGCGGTCGTGGTCGCCGACGCTCAGCCGCGTGCCGTTCAACGCTTTCGCCAGCCCTTTATACAGCGTTTCGATGACCAGCGAAGACTTGCCGCCGCCCGACACGCCCGTGACGCAGGTGAACGTCCCCAGCGGGAATTTCACGTCGATATTGTGCAGGTTGTGCACCCGCGCCCCGACGACCGTCAGGAATTTGCCGTTGCCCGCGCGCCGTTTTTCCGGAACGGCGATGCGCTTCGTCCCCGACAGATAGCGTCCCGTCAGGCTGTTCAGGTTGTCGGCGACCTCTTGCGGCGTGCCGGCGGCGATGACGCTACCGCCCAAAGCCCCCGCCCCCGGTCCCATGTCGATCAGCATGTCGGCGGCGCGCATGGCGTCTTCGTCATGTTCGACGACGATGACCGTGTTGCCCAGATCGCGCAAACGAAACAAAGTCGCCAGCAGCCTGTCGTTGTCGCGCTGGTGCAGACCGATCGACGGTTCGTCCAGAACGTACAAAACGCCCGTCAGCCCCGACCCGATTTGCGACGCCAGACGGATACGCTGGCTTTCCCCGCCCGACAAAGTCCCCGACGAACGCCCCAGCGACAGATACCCCAGCCCGACGTTGATCAGAAAATCCAGCCGTTCGTTCGTTTCGCGCAAGATTCTGCCGGCGATTTCGCGGTTTTGCGGTTTCAGCCGCTCCGTCACGCCGCCGAACCATTCGCGCGCTTCGGCAATCGACATATTCGTCACGTCGGCGATGTCCTTGCCGTCGATTTTGACCGCGAGGGCTTCGGGGCGCAAACGTTTGCCGTGGCAGTGTTCGCACACGATGTTGTTTTGGAATTTCTGGATCTCTTCGCGCATATATTCGGAATCGGTTTCCAAAAAGCGGCGGTTCAGGTTCGGAATGACGCCCTCGAACGTCGGCGTTCCGTACAAAATCGCCTGTTGCGTTTCTTCGTCCAGATCGCACCACCGTTGCGCCAGATCCAGATGAAAACGGCGGCTGAGCCCGTACAGGGCTTCCCTGTGCCACGGATAGATTTCGCCGTTCGCCCCCGTCCACGGCGCGATCGCTCCGCCGTCCAACGTTTTCGTTTTATCGGGAACGACCAGTTCGGGATCAATATACAGCTTTACCCCCAGCCCTTCGCATTCGGGGCAAAAACCGTGCGGATTGTTGAACGAAAACAGACGCGGTTCGATTTCGTCGATCGTAAAGCCCGACACGGGACAGGAATAACGCGACGAAAACATCGTCTGTTCACCCGTTTCCGCGTTTTCCGCAACCGCCAGCCCGTCGGACAGGTTCAAAGCCGTTTCAAACGATTCCGCCAGTCGGGATTCGATGCCGTCCTTGACAACCACGCGATCGACGACGACGGCGATGTCGTGTTTGAAATTCTTGTTCAGTTCCGGCGTTTCGTCGATGTTGTAAACCGTCCCGTCGATTTTCAGCCGCTGGAACCCTTTTTTCCGGTATTCGCCGATTTCCTTTTTATATTCGCCCTTGCGCCCGCGCACAACCGGCGCCAACAGCAGTAGCTTCGTCCCCTGCGGCATCGCCGTGACCTTGTCCACCATTTGGGAAACGGTCTGGCTTTCGATCGGCAATCCCGTCGCGGGCGAATACGGCACGCCGACGCGCGCCCACAGCAAACGCATATAGTCGTAGATCTCCGTCACCGTGCCGACGATGGAACGCGGGTTGTGCGACGTTGTTTTCTGTTCGATCGAAATCGCGGGGGACAGCCCTTCGATCAAATCGACATCGGGCTTTTTCATCAAATCGACGAATTGGCGCGCATAGACGGACAGGCTTTCGACATAGCGTCGCTGCCCTTCGGCGTACAGCGTGTCAAACGCCAGCGACGATTTGCCCGATCCCGACAGTCCCGTCACGACGACCAGTTTGTTTTTCGGAATGTCCAGATCGACGTTTTTCAGGTTGTGTTCCCGCGCGCCGCGGATTTTGATATAGTCCATAGCTTGCCCTTTCGTTTGAAAAAACAATTACGATATAAGACTGTTTTAAATGAATTTAGCGTTTATTCAACCCGTCACCGAGCGGTCGAATAAGACGAGCAGATCGTCGGCTTCGTCTGTTCGATATAGTTTCTGCACCGGTCGAACTCCTGATCCTGCAACGTTTGGATCGTTTGGGTGACGGCGGGGACGGAACGCACGGCGCGCTGAAACGTCATATGCGGATACTGGCGGCAGAACTGCGCGACGTTTTCCAGCAAAGTCCATTCGTTGTCGCCGGCTTTCATGCCGACCAGACGGTCGCCGTGAATATCCTGCAACGCGGAAACGTAGCCCATCATGATCGCCGCCAGATTCTGCATTTCCTGATTTTCCTCGGGCGTGGCGGGTTCGGTCTGCAAAACGGTTTTGTTGTACACGTCCGTAAAATCCAGACAGGTCGGCAAAGCCTTGACTTCGCGCTGAGCCGCGGCGGGCGACGCGGTCAGCATCAATCCCAAAACCGCCGTCAACGATAATTTCAAACCGATTTTTTTCATGGCGCACCCCCGTTTAATCGAACTGCGGGCAGGATAACGCTTTCGTCGGCGAAAATCAATCAAAGGCGACATTCAGAAAATCTTTATCGTTTCGGTTATAAAATATGTCGAGGTATGCGTTTCGTCACACTTTGCGGCGCGCATATGTGCTAAAAGGATAATGATGAAAGAAGGATTTCGAAACAATGCCTGTTGAGGTCACTTTTTGGGGGGTGCGCGGCAGTATCCCGTGTTGTTCCGCGGAACACACGATTTACGGCGGAAACACTTCCTGCGTAGAGGTCAATCTGGACGGGCGGACGGTCGTTTTCGACGCGGGTTCCGGAATTCGGTCGCTGGGCATAAATCTGGCGCGGCGCGGCGTCAGCGACGTGACGTTGCTGGTTTCGCACACGCACTGGGATCACATCTGCGGCTTTCCTTTTTTCTATCCGGCGTTCCAAAAAACGTCGAATCTGAATATTTATGCCGCTCGACTGCCGGACGGACAAACGGCTGAGCAAGTCTTTGGGGTGTTAATGTCGGAACCGTTTTTTCCTTTACCAATGCACATGATCCCTTCGGTTCTGCATTTTCACGATTTCAAAGCCTGCGACTCTTTCGATTTGTTCGACGGCAGGGCGGCGCTTCAAACGTGCAATCTGGTGCACCCCAACGGGTCTAGCGGATATCGCCTGAACTTTCAAGGGAAATCGATATCGTACATCTCGGATTACGAACATTGCGCCGCGGACGGCATTGACGGGCTGATCGATTTCGTCGCCGGCAGCGACCTGATGATTTTTGACGCCATGTACACGCCGGAAGAATACGAAGTGTTCAAAGGCTGGGGGCATTCCACTTGGGAACAGGCGGTCAACCTGACCAAAGCGGCGGACGTCAAACGCACGGCTTTGTTTCATCACGCGCCGTCGCACACGGACGCGCAAATGCGCCGGATCGAACGGGACGCCCGCGCCGCCGACCCCCGCGTTTTCGCCGCGCGGGAAATGCAGACCGTCCGTCTTTGACGGGCTTTAAAACAGATTCGCCGCGTCGCGCGTCGCGTAATACCAAATCAATTTGTAAAAAAACAGAACGCCGTTCAATCCGCGTTCGACGAACGCGAACACCGTTCCGAACGACAGCAGGTTCGCCCCCGGCAGAAAATACGCCGCGAAGATAAAGCCGACCTTTTTCAAATCCGTTTGCCGCGGGTGCAGCTGTTCCGCGAACGAAAACAGATTGTAGCCGAGCGCCGCGCCCAAGGCGATGTACACCCAGTCGGGCGTATATCCGGCGACACGCGACACCAGCGTCGCGAAAAACATCATTAAAAACGCCGTCAGCGGAAAAAAATACGGCGCGATCACGATCAGCCAGTTGCCTTTGCCCGCGAACGTCATCGATCCGCCGCCCTCGTCCCTGACGTCCATACCGGTGACGCGGTGCAAAGTCGCCATCGCGAACAGCATGTGCGTTATTTCGTGTTCCATCGTTTCCGCCGCCCCCCGGCGGGCGATAAAGACGACGCGCGCCGCCGCGAACCCCAGCACGCCGATGCCGAAATAGATCAGATTGTGCGCGTGCAGCTGGTTCCGAATCACATAATACCTGTTGAACGCCTGAACGGCGGCGGGCGCGACCAGCAGCATGGACAGGGCGGCGGGCCATTTCAGCAGGTTGACGAACAGATCGACGCTTTTCCGGCAACGGACGATTTCCTGACTGATGGAGAACATTTCGCTTCCTTTCCGGCAAAAAAAAAGCGGGAGCGTCAAAGCCCCCGCTTTTCTTACCGTTACGACAATTCGGGAACCGGCGGCAGTTTCGCCAGCATGGCGGGCGTCACCAGAACGACGCCCTTTTCCGTCACGTAGAAATATTTGGAATCCTCTTCGGGATTTTCGCCGATGACCAGACCGCGCGGAATGACGCACCCCTGCGCCAAAATCGCTTTTTTCACGCGGGCGTGGCGGTTGATGACGCAGTTCGGCAGAACGACCGAATCCTCGACCAGCGAAAACGAATGGACGCGCACAGCCGAAAACAGCAGGGAATGACGCACCGTGCCGCCCGAAATGATACAGCCGGCGGAAACCAGCGATTTTACCGCGACGCCTGTTCTCAGATCGCTTTCAAACACGAATTTCGCGGCGGGGTGCTGTTCCTGAAACGTCCAGATCGGCCAGCGCGAATCGTACAGATCCAAATCGGGAACGACGTTCGTCAAGTCCAGATTGGCTTCCCAGTACGCGTCCAGCGTGCCGACGTCGCGCCAATAGGCTTCGTCCGTTTTGTTGAACACGCAACTGTCCTGATAGCGGTGCGCGACCATTTTGACATTGCCGACCAGCGACGGCAGAATGTCCTTGCCGAAATCGTGGGACGAGTTTTTGTCCTGCGCGTCCTTTTCCAGCAAATCGATCAGAAAATCGGCGTCGAAGATGTAAATTCCCATGCTGGCGAAAGAACGGTCGGGTTTGCCCGGAATGCTGGGCGGATTTTTCGGTTTTTCGACGAAGCGAACGATGTTGCCTTCGGCGTCGGCGTCCAGAATACCGAACTCGTGCGCTTTTTCCAGCGGGACTTCGATGCAGGACACGGTGGCTTTCGCGCCCGCTTCGATATGCTGTTTCAGCATTTTGGAATAGTCCTGCTTGTAGATGTGGTCGCCCGCCAGAATCAGAATGTATTTCGGCGCGTGGGCGCGAATCGTTTCCAGATTCTGATAGACGGCGTCGGCGGTTCCCTGATACCAGACTTCGTCCGACGTCTGCTGCTGAGCGGGCCAGATTTCGACGAATTCGTTCAGTTCGGGCTGCAAAAAGCTCCACCCCTGCTGCAAATGCTTGATCAGGCTGTGGGCTTTGTACTGCGTCAGGACGCAGATGCGGCGCATGCCGGAATTGATGCAGTTCGACAGCGGAAAGTCGATGATGCGGAACTTGCCGCCGAAAGGAACGGCGGGTTTAGCCTGTATTTCCGTCAGATTTTTCAGCCGCGACCCTTTGCCGCCCGCCAAAACCAAAGCAAGAGTGTCCTTTCTTGCCGCGATCAAATTCACTTCGTCCATGCCGAACTCCCAAAACAACTTCGAAACACAATAATACGATCGTCGGGAACGTTTTGTCTGAAAAACGCCCGTTTGTTTTCAGTTTAGCTTTTTGTTTTCAAAAAGCAAAGAGGAAAAACCGCCCCTCAGAACAAATAACGCACTTTCAGCGTGCCGTCGATGGCTTCCAGTTCCAGTTGCAGGTCGTGCGCGTTTTCCAAATGCCCGTCGACGTCGACGACGACATAGGCGTATTCGCCGTCCGTGCGCAGGTACTGCCCGCTGACGTTCAGCCCGTGTTTCGACAGAACGCCGTTGATCGCGCTCAAAACGCCGGGGACGTTTTTATGAATGTGCATGAAACGCGTGGTTTTGCCGCTTTCCTGCACGGGCAGGGAAACCTCGACGCAGTTGACCGCGCCCAGCGTCGACCCGTTGTCGGAATATTTCACCAGACGTTCGGGCACCTCCAGCCCGATGTTGGCTTGGGCTTCCAGCGTGGAACCGCCGATGTGCGGCGTCAGGATAACGTTGTCCATGTCGCGCAGGGGGGAAACGAACTCTTCGGATTTGTCGGCGGGTTCCTTGGGAAACACGTCCAAAGCCGCGCCCGCGATCTGTCCTTCGTCCAGCGCGTGTTCCAGCGCGTCGACGTCGACGACGCTGCCGCGCGCCGCGTTGATGAAGAACGCGCCCTTTTTCATCGCGAAAAACTCGGCGTTGGAAAACATGTTGTTCGTTTGCGCCGTCTGCGGAACGTGCAGGCTGACGACGTCGGAAACGCTGAGCAGTTCGGACAGCGACGAACACGCCTGCGCGTTGCCCAAAGCCAGCTTGTCGACGATGTCGTAATAGCGCACTTTCATGCCCATCGCCTCCGCCATGACGGAAACCTGCGTGCCGATGTGACCGTATCCGACGATGCCCAGAACCTTGCCGCGGACTTCGGTCGATCCCTTGGCGTTTTTCAGCCACACGCCGCGGTGGGCGGCGGCGTTGCGCTGCGGAATCCCGCGCATCAGCATTACGATTTCGCCGATGACCAGTTCAGCCACGGAACGCGTGTTCGAATACGGCGCGTTGAAAACGGGAATCCCGTGCGCCTTCGCGGCGTTCAAGTCGACCTGATTCGTCCCGATGCAGAAACACCCGACCGCCATCAGCTTTTTCGCGGCGTCGAACACGTCGGCGGTCAGCTTCGTTCTGGAGCGAATGCCGATCATGTGAACGTCGGCGATCGCCTTTTTCAGTTCGTCGCTGTCCAGCGCGTTTTTCAGAATCACCAGATTGTTGTAGCCGTGGCTTCTGAAATAGTTTTCGGCGTTCGCGTGCAGGTCTTCCAGCAGCAGGATTTTGATTTTGTCCTTGTTCAGGGACACGTTGTTCATGGCTTATTCCTTTGCAAAATAACAAGACGTTTTCCCTCTATACACCATTCGGGCGGTCGTTTAAAGTTTTGTTTTTCACGTTTTAAAGGATTGCACATCGCCGGAAAATCGGTTAAAAATTAACCGTTCGTAAATTTGTCCGGCGCGCGTTTCGCGGCGGCGCATCAGGGGATTCGTCAATCCATGCGTTATTTTGTTTTTGCCTTTGCGTTTGTTTGCGTCCTGACGGTCGGAACCGTCCGCGGACGCGCCGACGACCCGAAGGAATTCACCGTCAACAACGAACTGGTGCAAATTCTGGATTCCTTCGACGACAAAAAACAAAATCCGAACCACGTCCCCAGCCTGTCCGAAATTCTGGAAGCGCGCGGCACGCTGGTCTTTTTCGACAACACGAACACGTCGGGCAAAAAACCGCAGCTGGGCGGCAACGTCAAAACCAAAGCGTCGGGCGCGCTGAACCGCACGCTGGAACGCGCCCGCCGGCGTCTGTCCGCGCAGGAACGCAAAAACGCCAAAGCGGCGGCGGCGAACTCCGCCAAGACTCAAAGGCTCGCCGCTTTCGTCGCGAACGGCGCGAAGGAACAGCCCGATCCGGCGGCGGCGGAACAACAGCCCGCGGGCGAAAGGGCGCGCTATTATCCGCTGGACTACGACGGCGAAAAGACGGTCGCGCTGATTCCGCCGAACACTTTGGTCGAGGTTCCCTTTTTAAAGCATATCCCCTACTTTTTCAGCCGCATCGAAATTCTGGGCAACGGCGCGATCCGCGTCACGGAAACGATCGAACGCGTCGTCGAACCGACCGAAAACGATTTTTACGGGATCGAGCGATCCTTTCCGAAATACCACACGGACAGAACGGGCAAAAAGCACCGGACGAACCTGATGCTGCTGGAATCCTTTTTGGACGAACAGCCCGCGAACGCCAGACTGACGCCGGATCTGGACGGATTTAAAATCGATCTGCGCGGCGCGGAACCGCTGCCGTCCGGCACGCACCAGTTCCGCTTTTCCTATCTGCTGTTCAACAAAATCGCCGAATTTGAAAACAACGCCGAAAACGCGCAAACCCCGACGTTCAAAGAACTGATCTGGGACGTCACGGGCATCGACTGGGACATTCCGATCACCCGCGCGGCGGCGGTCGTCCTGTTCCCGCCCGATTCCGTCCTGTATTCGCACACGGCGGCGACGGGCGGCGCGGCGGGCGTCGGCAAAAACTACCGCATCGTAAAGGACAAAAAAAGCAACGACCTGTCCTATGTGCTGACGTTTCCCCTCGCCCCTTACGAATCCCTGACGATTTTGGCGAACTGGGGCGAAAAGGCGCCCGCCCCCGTGTTCCAGAACGGCAAGCTTGACCGCTTTATCATCGAACACGGCACGTTCGCGGCGGCTTTTCTGGCTTTTCTGTTCGTGCTGTCCTATTATCTGACGACGCTTTTCTCCCAGCGTAAAAATCAGGAACGTTCGTCCGTCAAAGCCCAGCCCCTGCAAAAGGGCGACTTGACCCCCGCGGTGGTGAATTACGCCGCGACGCGGAAAATATCGCCCAAAACGCTGTTCATTTTACTGCTGGGCATGGCGGCGAAAAACTTTCTGGCTTTCGACGAACAAGCCGACGGAACGCCCCTGCTGATCAAGCTGACGGACAAGGAAAGCGGTTTGACCGCTTTGGAAAAGAAAATCGCCAAACGCCTGTTTTCCAAAGACGACACGTCTTTCGCCGTCGCGAACGCCAACATGCTGCGCCTGAAACGCCTGACGGATGATGTCGAAAAAAGCCTGACGCGCGAATACAAACGCAAATTCACGGTCTTTCCGCAATCCTATTTCTGGTTCGGCATTTTAATGGCGGCGGTCGCCGTCGGGGCGACGGCGGCGTTGTCCCTGTTCCCCGCGATCACGGCGGCGACGGCGGCGGCGTGCGTTTTGTTCTTTATCCCCGCCGCGTTTTCGGGCGCGCGGATTTGGACGGGCGTCCGCGAAAACGGCGTCAAAGCCGGCTGGAAAAAAACGGTCGGACCGCTGTGCGTTTTCGCTCCGTCCGCCCTTTTGCTGACCGTCGCGCTGACGTTTTTCGGCATGCAGACGACGCTGGCGACGGCGACCGCCTTTTTCGCCGTCCTCGTGTGCGTCGGCGTGTTCAAGGTTTTGCTGCGCGCGCCGTCGGCGGCGGGCGACGCTCTTTTGAACAATTTAGAGGGGTACAAGCTCTATCTGTCTTCGCAGGACGACACTTTGCTGACCGTCATGCGCAACGCCGACCAGAAAATCAAGGCGCTGTATTCCAAACACCTGCCCTTCGCCGCGGCGCTGGGACTGGAAACGCCGTGGACGAAACGCTTTGCCGCCTTTGACGGGGAAAACAGGTTGAAACCCGATTGGTACAAAGGTAAATTGACGTTCAACGACACGTTCGCCGCCGACCTGTACGACGAATTCGCGCGGGCGTTCCCGCAATCCGGAACCGCCGGCGGGACGAAAAAATCCCGCTTCGCCAAAAAAACGCGCTGACTTTATTTTATTTAAGGAAACGATATAAACGACCATGTCTGACTTGTTTAACAAACCCGCAACGGAAGCTTCCGATTCCTACTCCGCCAAAGACATCGAGATTTTGGAGGGGCTGGAACCCGTCCGCAAACGCCCCGGCATGTACATCGGCGGCACGGACGAAACGTCGTTCCACCATCTGGCGGCGGAAATTCTGGACAATGCGATGGACGAAGCCGTCGCGGGATACGCCAGCGTCATCGAAATGGAAATGAACGCCGACGGATCGTTGCGCATCAAGGACAACGGTCGCGGCATTCCCGTCGACCCGCACCCGAAGTATCCCGAAAAATCGGCGCTGGAAGTCATCATGACGTCCCTGCATTCGGGCGGCAAATTCGGCGGCAAAGCCTATTCCGTTTCGGGCGGTCTGCACGGCGTCGGCATGGCGGTCGTGAACGCGCTGTCTTCGACCATGACGGTCGAGGTCGCGCGCGACAAATGCGTTTGGATGCAGCAGTATTCGCGCGGCGTCCCGACGACGCCCCTGCAAAAAATCGGCACGGTGTCGAACCGCCGCGGAACGACCGTCATTTTCAAACCGGACACGGAAATTTTCGGCGAACGCATGCGCTTCAAACCCGCCGTCCTGTTCCGCATGGCGCGGTCGAAGGCGTTTTTGTTCAAAGGCGTCGAAGTCCGCTGGAAATGCGATCCCGTTTTGTTGTCCCCCGACGACAAAACCCCCGTCGAGGAAACGCTGAAATATCCCAACGGGCTGGAGGATTTTCTGAAATACCGCTTGAAAGACGAAGCCTGCGTCACGCCGAAACCCTTTGCCGGACGCGCGGATCTGGCAGGCGGGCGCGGTCACGTCGAATGGGCGATCAGCTGGCTGGAAGACGGCGACGCGGGATTCATCAGTTCGTTCTGCAACACGATCGGCACGCCGCAGGGCGGCACGCACGAAGCGGGATTGCGTTCGGCTTTGACCCGCAGTCTGCGCGCCTACGCCGAAATGGTCGGCAACCGCAAAAGCGCGGAAATCACGACCGAAGACGTCGTCGGATCGGCGGGCATCATGCTGTCCCTGTTTATGAAAGACCCGCAGTTTCAAGGGCAGACAAAGGAAAAGCTAGGCTCGCCCGAAGCGACGAAGCTGGTCGATTCGGCGATGAAAGACCCGTTCGACCACTGGCTGTCGGGCGACATTAAAACGGCGGACGCCTTGCTGACGCACGTTCTGGAACGATCCGCCGAACGCCAGCGCAAGAAAAAGCAAACCGAAACGGCGCGCGCGTCGGCGACGAAACGCCTGCGCCTGCCCGGAAAGCTGGCGGACTGTTCCCGCACGTCGGCGCACGGCACGGAAATCTTTATCGTCGAAGGCGATTCCGCGGGCGGATCGGCGAAACAGGCGCGCAACCGCGAAACGCAGGCGATTCTGCCTTTGCGCGGCAAGATTTTGAACGTCGCCAGCGCGTCAACGGACAAGATTCTGGCGAACGAGGAAATCAGCAACATCACCGAGGCACTGGGTTGCGGACGCAAGGAAAACTATGACGAAAACGCCCTGCGTTACGACAAGATCATCATCATGACCGATGCGGACGTCGACGGCGCGCACATTGCGTCCCTGCTGATGACGTTTTTCTATCGCGAAATGCCCAAACTGATTCAAAAGGGGCATCTTTACCTTGCCGTCCCGCCGCTGTACCGCCTGTCGTACGGGGGAAAAGTGTTTTACGCGATCGACGACGCGGACAAAGACCGCATCGTTAAAAAGGAATTTAAAAACGCGCAGAAAATCGATATCAGCCGGTTCAAAGGTCTGGGCGAAATGCCGCCGTCCCAGCTGAAAGAAACGACCATGGCGCCGGAAAAACGCCTGTTGCTGCGCGTTTTGATCCCCGACCCCAGACGCGAGGAAGACCAGCACGAATCGCAAATGACCGCGGATCTGGTCGAACAGCTGATGGGATCGAAACCCGAACTGCGTTTCCAGTACATTCAGGAACATGCCAAGTTCGTGGACGATTTGGACATCTGACGACTTTTTTGAAAAAAGTTTCTTTTTTCTGTTGACAGATTCCGAAAATCGTATATATTTCCTTTTGTTTTGAGTGCCCCTGTGGCGGAACTGGTAGACGCGGCAGACTCAAAATCTGTTGATCTTACGATCGTGCTGGTTCGATTCCGGCCAGGGGCACCATAATTTAAAACGCCGAGCAAATCGGCGTTTTTTTTGTGCTTTTATCCGTGAAAACTCAGGCGTTTTTGTTAAACGCGGCTTGGTTTTAACTTTTTCAAATGCGGATTCCGCGCCGAAAACGCAGAATATTTCAAATTAAAAACGGAATCGCCCCGCCCGTAAAATCAAGTTTCGCCGTTTTTCCCCCTCGTTTAATCCCGCTTTATCCCGCCTGTTTGAAATGTATAGTCTTGCAAAAACTCAGGCGTTTCCTTTGGCGCGGTTATGCGTTTTACACAGCATTTCGCAGTTTTCGATACGCGTTGCGCCGTCCTTGCTCCATGCTTTGACATGATCGGCATCCATTTCGGACAACTTCCAGATTTTTGTTTTGTTTGCATTGTCGCCAACAGCGCAAAGAGGACAGTTGGAAACGCCTTTTTGCTTGGCTTTTTCCGTTTGGCTGGCATAAACGGTTCGTTTGGTCGCTTCGTCGAAAACACGGATATGCAAAAGCTTTGTATCCTTTTCCCCGCCCAATATATATTCAAACACTCCTCTTTTATTCGTCACGAACGGATCGGAAAACAAAGCGTTCACCCGTTCGGAAACCTTTTGCGGGCTATAGGGCGTTGCGTGATACCGTTCGTACAGCCGCCCCCATTCCAAACCGCGCATTTCGTTTTCAACATCAATAAAAACGGCGGACACCCAATCTATGACGCTGTTGAAATACGTTTTCAGTTCCGTTATCTCCAAATCTTGCCGATGCGCCGACATATAGCTTGAAATATTGCCGCGGCTGACCCAATCCAAAGCGCGTTCCAGATAATCCTGCCTGTTGACCGCCCCGTTGATGTATGCGCTCCATTTTTGGACATTGGAATTTTGGGAATTGCTAAACTCCTGTTTTGCCGATGTAACAAACGGTCCGGAATAAACGGCGTTCAGCAATTCTTGATTATTCAGCGGAACGCCCGCGATATTGATTGTTTTAAACCATTCTTTGATTTCCGTTTCCGTCCCCGAACACACATACACCAGCAACGCCGTATTCAAAATCTTCTTTTGCGTTTCAAAGTTCAGTCCGTCAAAGTACTGCTGCTTAATTTCCGGGAAAATGGTATAAAAAGTCTCCATATGCGTCCGGGATTCATTCTGCGCA
>ERZ808286.1177-NODE-1177-length-13762-cov-3.794266_pt1 | contig 13762 bp, 8 predicted proteins | sample MGYA00521276_ERZ808286 | MGnify/ENA primary metagenome ERZ808286 (study PRJEB31516, sample SAMN03275607) | gut metagenome | biome: mammalia-associated habitat; material: feces | host: Papio cynocephalus | place: Kenya | collected 2012-08-01 ... | reverse complement strand
CAGCTTCGAGCTTGGTGAACGCGGAATCGTCAAAAGCGTATCCGGCGAAGGAAAAATCAAACGTCGCCTTTTCGATATGGGCATTACGCCGGGCGTCGAAGTTTACATGCGCAAAAGGGCTCCTTTGGGCGACCCTATCGAAATCACCCTCAGGGGTTATGAACTCACCCTTCGTAAAACCGAAGCGGCTCTTGTTACGGCGGAGGTAGTAAAATAATGAAAAGATTTGCATTGGCCGGCAACCCTAACTGCGGCAAAACCACTCTTTTTAACAGCTTAACCGGTTCCACGGCACACGTCGGCAACTGGCCTGGCGTAACCGTCGACAAACGTGACGGCGTTTACAAAAAATGCGCCGAACCTATTCAGATCGTCGACCTTCCGGGCATCTACTCTTTGAGCCCTTACACTCCGGAAGAAGTTATCGCCAGAAACTACATTCTGGACGAAAAACCTGACTGCGTCATCAACATCGTGGACGCAACCAACCTTGAAAGAAACCTGTTCCTTTCCACTCAGATTATGGAAATGGACGTTCCTATGATCATCGCGCTCAACATGATGGACGCCGTTCAGCAGGCAGGCGACGAAATCAACGAAAAAGAACTCGAGAAAAGACTCGGCGTTCCTGTCGTAAAGATTTCCGCTCTTAAAGAAACCGGCCTCAAGGAACTTATGGAACGCGCTTACTCCGCTTCCAAAAATCCTCGCGCGGGCAGAACCGTGCTGGAAGAAACCTCTCTTGCTCACATCATCTCCGACGTTACCATCGCTCTTAAGGGACAAGGCATCCAAAATCCTCTGTTCCACGCAGTGAAACTCGTCGAAGGCGACGAAATCGAAGTTGAAATGCACAAATCCGCGGCTCCTATGGTCGAAGAATTCAAGCAAACTCACTCCGACGAACTTTTCGGCACCGACTACGAAGCGCTGGTTGCCGACGCAAGATACAAATACATATCCAAAAACTTCTCCGTCGTCTTAAAACGTAAATCCAACGACAAACTTAAGATGACCAAATCCGACAAAGCGGACAAAGTGCTCACTCACAAGATCTGGGGTATCCCTATCTTCCTCGTGGTGTTGTTCTTCATCTTCCACCTTACCTTCTCCGAGAACCTTCTGTTCCTGAACGGTTTCACCGAAGATCAGGCTTGGATGCCTTCGCTTTCCGAAAACGACGCTTTCCTCATCAAAGACGAAGACGGCAACGTGGCATATCAGCATGACGAAGACGGCAACCTCGTTTACGAACTCGACGACGACAACAATCTCGTTTTGGACGACGACGGCAACCCTATCCCTGTTCCGGAAGGCCTCACCTACGGCGCAAGATGGCTTGCCACCATTTACGACGGAACTCTTTACAGCCCGGGCGTTGTTATCAACAACATCTGGAACGACATGATAGTCGGCGAGCTTGCAGGACTTTTGCAGGGCGCAATCGAAGAAAGCGGCATGAGCGAATGGGCAGTCGGCCTTATCAACAACGGTATCATCGACGGTCTCACCGCAGTGCTCAGCTTCCTGCCTCCTATTTTGGTTCTGTTCCTGTTCTTCTCCATTTTGGAAGACAGCGGCTATATGGCTCGTATCGCATTCATTCTCGACAGAATGTTCCGCAAATTCGGACTTTCAGGCAGAGCTTTCATGCCTATGATCATGGGATTCGGTTGCTCCGTTCCTGCAATGATCAACACCAGAACCCTCGCAGACGACAAAGAACGTACCGCAACCATTCGTGTTATTCCGTTCTTCTCCTGCGGCGCTAAACTGCCTATCCTCACCGCCGTTGCAGGCGCAATCGTTGCAAACTCCGGCGTAGGTAACGCAGACCTCATCACCTACAGCATGTACCTCTTGGGTATCGTAACCGCAATCGTAAGCGTGCTGCTTCTCAGGAACACCAGCCTCAAGGGCGAAACTCCTCCGTTCATCATGGAGCTTCCTGCTTACCACGCTCCGCAGTTCAAAAACCTCATGCTGCACCTGTGGGATAAAACCAAACACTTCGTCAAAAAAGCGTTCACCATTATCCTTGCTTCCACAATCGTAATCTGGGTTCTTTCCCACTTCAGCTTCAGCTGGAAATTCCTGGAAGACGAACAAATCAACGAAAGCATTCTGGCTCAGCTCTCCATGCTCATTCAGCCTCTGTTCACTCCGCTCGGCTTCGGCAGCCAGCTCGGTGAATACGGTTGGGTATTCGTTCTGGCAGCAGCCACCGGCCTTATCGCAAAAGAAAACGTTATCGCTACCTTTGCTACCCTCGCCGCTTGCCTGACCGCAGCTATCCCTGATCTCGGAGGCTTCAACATCGACGCCGAAAGCGGTATCCCTGCAGTTAGAGCAATGATCGAAGCTACCGGCATCGGCATCCCGGGCCTCATCGCCTTCATCGCTTTCAACATGACCACTATCCCTTGCTTCGCTGCAGTCGGCACGGCCAAAGCGGAACTCGGAAACGAAAAACTTTACAGAAACACCCTGTTGTTCTGGATTTGCTCCAGCTACGTGGTTGCCGCTATGGTTTACACCGTCGGTTCCTGGTGGTGGACGCTGTTCATCTGGGCAGTCGTTATCGCGGCAGTTACCCTCGGCGTAATCTACAACAACAAATACGGTATCAAAAATCTGTTTAAGAAAAAATAATTTTTCGGCATAGCCGAAAGGAGCGTATTATGGGAATTAAAGAAATTCTGCTTATCATAGCGTGCGTGGCAATAGTCGTCGGCGTTTCGGCAGGTTCCCTCATTCGCAAAAAGAAGGGAAAGGGCGGCTGCTCTTCGTGCGGCGCGTCCTGCCCGTATGCGGGAGCGTGCGGAAAAGCCAAATCGGCCTGCACTTGCGGCGACAAAAAAACCGACGCAAAAGAAAAAAAATCCTGCTGCAAATAAACTGACCTTACCAATATCCATCCCAACCTTAAACGGGCGCCTCCAAACGGGCGTCCGTTTATTTTTGCTCGTCTTCTCCGCCTCAAAATAGGCGCGATCGGATTTTATTGCGAAATGCTACATTTTAAGGCAAAATGTCTGCCCCGTAAACTTGCAAACGGCGGATAAAATGTGCTATAATGTGGTTATCTATTATATTATAAGGAGATATTATGACAATGAAAAATCGTTCACGTTTCGTAATTTGCGTCGTGGCGGCTTTGTTGGTTCTGCTGACGGGCGCGGTTTCGGTTTCTTCCGTTCCGGCTCTTGCCGAAGAAACGACCACCAGCTACAAAATCGCGCACGTTACGGATATGCACGTCTTTATCGAAAACTACGCCAACATCTATTCGCAGGCCTATATCGATAAAGCGAAAGGCACCAAGCTTTTGGAAGAAAGTCAGCTCGCCTCCGAAATCGCCTTTGACGAACTTATGAACATGGAAGAGCCGCCTATGTACGTCTTTATCACGGGAGACCTCACCAACGACGGCGAAATCGAAAACCACGAATGGGTGGGCAATCTTCTCAAAAAAGTTACCGCCGAAATGAGGGCGAAACCGGGCTACGAAGGCTTCCAGATTTTCGTAATTCCTGGCAACCACGACCTCTACAACAAAAAGGCAAAATCCTTCCTGCCTCCGGCGGAGGAAATCGAAGCCTGCACCACTTACGAGGAACTGAAAACCCTTCTCGAAAACTACGAAGGCATTTCGGTGGTTTCCGCAAAGGTTACGGACTTCTTCCGCATCTACTCCGATTTCGGCTACTGCGACTGTGAAGGCCGCAAGGAAGGCAATCACAACGCAAGCTGCGGCATGGCCGACGGTTGCTCTTTGGAATTTTTCTACGAAAGCAACTTCTGGTACGGCGGCAAAGGCGTTTCCAGAGATCAGCTTGAGCCTGTGGACGGCGAAACCATACCTGAAGACGTTCTCGAAGCTTACGAAGACACCAAAAACTTCGCGCTCATTCAAAGCTACGCCAAGCTTTGCAGCCTGAGCTACATCGCAAGAATCGAAGATATGACCGTTCTTGCACTCAACGCCGACAGCAGGGACTACGACACGGAATTTCCTGAACGCGTCCAAAAAGGCAAAGCAACCACCGCGGAAATCGCAAACGGCGGCTGGCACGAAACCACCGGCGCTTACATCTCCGACGAATGTCTGCAATGGGCCGTGGAAAGCCTTAAGGACGACGTCAAAAACAACCGCAGCATTTTCACGCTGGGCCACGCCAACTTCGTTCCGCACTTCACCATGGAAGACGAAATCATCAGCCTTTTCGTTTACGACAACTGGGAAGAAGCCACCTACACTCTTGCCGACGCGGGCATTCGCTACGGCTTCACCGGACACCAACACGCCAACGATCAGGTTGACTACGTCACCCAAAACGGCAACGTATTCTACGATTTCGAAACCGGCAGCCTTATAAGCTACGGCAGCGCGTACCGCACCATTGACTACACCAAAACCGTCAGCGGCAACAAAGTGGTCGAAGACGTCGAAACCGAACTCCACTTCCTCTCCGACAGCTCCTCCGCCGACAAATACACCTATCACCGTCCGGAACTTTACAACAACGGCGGCAGTGATTTCGGCGTCAATATGGACACCGTCGCAACCGTCAAGGACCGCTTGGGCAACGCCTGCTCCATCGGCGATTATCTTGTCATAGTCAACGAAGATCTGCTCTCCTCCGTCGAAAGCGGAATGCTGGGCACGATCATAAACGAAAGTTTATACGACACAATCGAAGGTTTAAGCGCGGGTATGGGCAAAATGCCTTATCTGCAAGCCGTTGTGGGCGACCTTCTGAAAGACGTCAGAAACTTTGACTTTTATAAATTCCAACCAAATGCCGACGGCAAATGGTTCTCGCTTTCGAGCACTCCTGAAAGAGGCTACGACATCGTAACCTACCTCACCGACGCTCTCAACTGGGTGCTTTCCTACGACTTCAGCTACGGCGAAGCCCCGGACGGTTACACCCTCTCCGACGGCTACATGACCGTGTACGGCGCGCACCTCAACGGTTCCGGCACCACCGAAATGCCTGACGAACTGAAACCTCTTCTGGCCTCGCTCGAAAACGGCGAATTCGTCAGATGGCTGGTGAACTTCCTCTACGACGCTCTCGTTCCGCAGCTTCAGCTTTTGCTGGACGCTCCGATCAGAACCGTCGATACGATGGCTCCGCTTGCCGCAGGCAAAGGCTTTGACATCGCCGCCGCTCTGAAAACGAACCCGAACGGAATGATTGACAGCCTCGCAAAAGACAATTTGTCAAAATACGCTTTCAAATCGAATTCCGAAAACGGTTACTATTCCCTCAACGGACTTCTGAAAGACGTTTACGCGCTTCTGACCGGCGACGAATTCGGTCCGCTTCTCGACAAAGTGCTGTCGCTCTTTAGCGGCGCGCTCGGCGATACCGCAGGCACGATAATCAATCTTATCCCGACCGTCAAGGAATATCTCGGAATATATATTGACGGCGGCACCGACCTCGGCAAAACGCTGGACGACGTTCTCATCGACAAATACGTCACCGACGCTTTCTGCAAAAACCTCGGCGACTATGCAAAACAAATTCTCGAAAGCTTCTACATCGACACCACTTTCGATCACGCTTACGAAAACGCAAATGCAACCGGCCTTTTCAAGGCTTACGGCGAAAACTATCTCGTAACCTGCACCTATAACGGCGAAAAACTGTTCGGCGGACACACCTACGACAGCTCCGTGGCAGTGGACGTGATTCCTACCACCGAAAACGGTCTGAAACCGGGACGCATCAGCTACACCTTCGGCGACAACGTTTACACCGACAAAAACTTTATGTGGTTCACGTCGGTTCAGGTTGACGTTTTCGACAGAACGATCGTTCCCGAAAGCTTCATTCGTTATTCGACGAACGAAAACCTTTCCGCAAGCAAAACGGTTAAGGCTACCGGCGAAAACGTGCTGAACGAAATCCCGACCATCGACCTCGGCATCGCATACTTCAACCTCAACTTCGCGATGAAGACTTACAATCGCTACACCGTTTCGCTCACCGGCCTCGAAGAAGGCAAAACCTACTTCTATCAAGTCGGTAACGACGCGTACGGCTGGTCCGACGCTTACTCCTTCACCACCGGAAAAACCTCGGGAGGCTTTGAATTTATGGCTTTCTCCGACATTCAGGGCAGCGTCGAAAGAAATTACGTCGACAGCATGAACCACCTTTATAAGGCCACCGTTTCCACCGGAAAAACCACGTCCTTCATTCTGAGCGGCGGCGACAACGTGGACAACGGCAAAAACTTCTGGCAATATATGTGGATGCTCGACCATCAGGCGGACAGCTGGGCAAACAACACCTACGTCAGCGTTGCGGGTAACCACGAAAAACACCACTACGACCTCACCTCCAACCTTGCAACCCCTTCGGGCGCAACGGTTTTGGAAACCGGCATCTACTACAGCTACAACTACCAGAACACTCACTTCGTCATTCTGGACACCAACGACCTTGACGGCGAAGGTAATCTGTCCGAAACGCAGACAGAATGGCTTGAAGCAGACCTTGCCGAAGCAGACGAAGACGAAAGCGTCACTTTCATCATCGTAACCATGCACAAAGGTCCTTACACCGCGGGCAGCCACGCTTTCGACAGCGACGTCATCGCTTTGAGAAAACAGCTCACCCCGATCTTCGCCGTTTACGGCGTCAACCTCGTTTTGCAGGGACACGACCACACCTACAGCGTTTCCGAATACATCGACGAAAACGGTGAAAAAGCGGACGTTACCTACAACTACGACGGCAGCGTGGTGACCGACGGCGTGCTCTACGTCAACCTCGGCACCATGGGCGACAAGTTCTACAACTATCTCTACAGCGACGAAGTTCTCATCAAAACGAGAGACAACGCTCCTGAAGGACTGGAAAAATATCTCACCGCCGACAAATATCTGGAACTGACCGAAACTCCGGTTTACGCCAACGTTTCCGTCGACGGCGACAGAATCACCCTTAAGTCCTACGCATATCTTGCCGACGGCAGCGTAGTCGCAGTGGACAACATCATGATCGCAAGGGGCGCGCTCGAGGCTCCGAAATCCAAACTTCCGGTCGGCGCCGTTATCGGCATCACCGTCGGCGCAGTCGCGCTGGTGGGCGGAATTGTTTGCCTGTTCGTTTTCCTCGGCAAAAAGAAAACGCCGGTTGCGGCATAACGAAAAAAATCGACCGCAGGCCTTGCCTGCGGTTATTTTTTGCCGCAAGGCGCCCTTTTGACGGCTTTTAAGAGCAATTCGTTTGACAACGGATAAAAGCCGTATTATTATAAAATACATAAAAAGTTATTTATACCTTAAGCGGAGAACCACTTCTATGGACATGAAGCAAATCGAAAAAAAATGGCAAAAAATTTGGGCGGACACCCAGCTTTATAAGTTCGACAACTCCAGAATCGACAAAAAATATTACGTTCTCGAGATGTTCAGCTACCCTTCCGGCGCAAAACTTCACGCGGGACACTGGTTCAACTACGGCCTGTCCGACAGCTTTGCAAGGTTCAAAAGAATGCAAGGCTACGAAGTTTTCCAACCTATGGGCTTCGACGCGTTCGGGCTTCCTGCCGAAAACTACGCCATAAAAACGGGTATTCACCCTAAAGACAGCACCGAAAAGAACATCGCCACCATGGAGCAACAGCTCAAAGCCATCGGCGCTTCGTTCGACTGGGATTACGAGCTGGTCACCTGCCGTCCGGAATATTACAAATGGACGCAATGGCTGTTTTTGGAGCTGTATAAACACAACCTCGCCTACCGCAAAGAGGCTCCTGTCAACTGGTGCCCTTCCTGCAACACGGTGCTTGCCAACGAACAAGTCGTCGACGGCGCTTGCGAAAGATGCCACACCACCGTCGTGAGGAAAAATCTTACGCAGTGGTTTTTCCGCATAACCGATTACGCGGAGGAATTGCTCTCCGGCCTCGACACCATCGACTGGCCTGAAAAAACCAAGCTTATGCAACGCAACTGGATCGGCAAATCCACCGGCGGCGAAGTTACCTTCAAAACGGAAAACGGCAAAAGCTTCAACGTGTTCACCACCAGGGCCGACACCCTTTTCGGCGTAACGTACGTCGTTCTCGCGCCGGAGCATCCTTTGGTTGACGAACTGACCACCGAAGCGCAAAAAGCCGAAGTGGAGGCGTATAAGGACTTCTGCTCCAAATCCTCCGAAATCGAACGTCAGTCCACCACCAGAGAAAAGACGGGCGTGTTCACGGGCTCCTACGCCGTCAACCCTATAAACGGCCGAAAGGTTCCCGTCTATATCTCCGATTACGTGCTTTATACCTACGGAACGGGCGCTGTGATGGCCGTTCCTGCGCACGACACCCGCGACTTTGCTTTTGCGACCAAATTCGGTCTGCCGATTGAAAGAGTCATCAAATCCGCGAGCGGCGAAGCGGACGAGCTTCCGTTCACCGAGTACGGCGTGCTCACCGCAAGCGGCGAATTCGACGGTATGACTTCGGAAGAAGCGAAGGTGGCAATCGTCAAAAAACTGGAAAATTCCGGCGAAGGCAGCCTTAAAACCAACTATCGTTTAAGGGACTGGCTGGTCAGCAGACAAAGATATTGGGGCGCGCCGATTCCTATGATTCACTGCCCGAAATGCGGCATAGTCCCCGTGCCTGAAAAGGACCTTCCGGTTCTTCTGCCGTACAACGTCGAATTTATGCCCGACGGCAAAAGCCCTTTGGCAAAGAGCGAAGAGTTTATGAACTGCACCTGCCCTGTCTGCGGCGGAAGCGCCAGACGCGATCCGGACACTTTGGACACCTTCGTATGCTCCAGCTGGTACTATCTCAGATACCCCGACAACAAAAATTCGGAAAAAGCGTGGGACCCTGCGCGCATAAACAAAATGCTCCCTGTCGACAAATATATCGGCGGCGCGGAACACGCCTGCATGCATCTGCTCTACGCGCGTTTCTTCACCAAAGCGCTCAGAGATATGGGCTATCTTAATTTCGACGAACCGTTCAAATCGTTGGTTCACCAGGGCGTTATTCTGGGGCCTGACGGCTACAGAATGAGCAAATCCCGCGGAAACGTGGTAAGCCCCGATTCAATGGTGGAAAGATACGGCTCCGACGCGCTTCGCTTGTATCTGATGTTCGGCTTCAACTACACCGAGGGCGGACCTTGGAGCGAAACGGGCGTTGAAAACACCGTCAGATTTATGGACCGCGTGGAAAGGATCGTAACCAAAGCCGCAACCTGTCAGCATTTCGACGACGCTTTCGGCAAAGAGGAAAAAGAGCTGGACTACGTCAGAAACAACACCATAAAGGCTGTCAGTCAGAATATGGAAGCCTTCGGCTTCAACACCGCCGTCGCAAGGCTTATGGAGCTGACCAACGCTTTGTATAACTACGACAAATACTCCAAAAAGAACAAGCTGTTTTTGGACGCCGCAACCGACCTCGTGCTTTTGATGGCTCCTTGCGCGCCACACTTTGCGGAAGAACTGTGGGAGAAACTGGGCGGAAAATATTCCGTTTTCAACCAAAGCTACCCTGTCTGCAACGAAAAAGCGCTGGTTCTGGACGAAGTCGAACTGGCAGTTCAGGTAAACAGCCGCATCAAAACCAAAATCAGCGTTCCGTCGGGCCTTAGCCCTAAGGAAATCGAGGAATACGCAAAAGGCCTCGACGAGATCAAACAGCTTATCGGCGATAACGTCGTCAAGAAGTTTATCGTCATTCCTAACAGAATCATAAATATTGTAATGTAGGTGAAATTATGTTGGACTTAAATTTAATCAGAACAAATCCGGAAAAGGTGGCCGCAAGCCTGGCCAAAAAAGGCTGCACGGTTGATTTTACAGAGCTTTTGGCATGGGACGCCGAAAGAAAAGCAAAAATAGCGGAAGTCGAAACCCTCAAAGCAAAACGCAACAAGGTTTCCGCCGAAATTCCGAAGCTTAAAAAAGCCGGCCAGCCGGTGGACGAAATCTTCAAAGAAATGCGCGAACTCGGCGACGAGGTTGCAAAGCTCGACAAAGAAGTTTCCGACCTTGCCGACAAAGTGAACGGCTTTATCGCCTGCCTTCCGAATATGCCTGACGACGACCTTTTGGCCGGCGAAAAAGAAAACAACAAAGTCATCAGAGTGGTCGGCGAAAAACCGGTTTTCGATTTCCCTATGAAAAACCACGTCGATCTCTGCACTTCTTTGGGCATCATCGACTACGACCGCGGCGTCAAGCTTGCGGGCAACGGCTACTGGATATACAGAGGTCTCGGCGCAAGGCTCGAATGGGCGCTTCTGAACTTCTTCGTTTCCGAACACCTTGCCGACGGCTACGAAATGATTCTTCCGCCGCACATGCTCGGCTACAACTGCGGCTTCGGAGCAGGTCAATTCCCTAAATTCTCCGACGAGGTTTACTGGATCAAAGAGGAAGACGACGACAGAAAGAAAGGTCACTTTATGCTTCCTACCGCAGAAACCGCGCTCGTCAACATGTACTCCGGCGAGATTCTGGACGAAGCAAAGCTTCCGCTCAAGTTCTTCGCCTACACTCCTTGCTACAGAAAGGAAGCCGGCAGCTATCGCTCGGAAGAAAGAGGCATGATCAGAGGCCACCAGTTCAACAAAATCGAAATGGTGCAATACGCTCATCCGGAGCACAGCAAAGAAGCGTTTGAGGAGCTCGTCGAAAAAGCCGCTCGCCTCGTTGAAAAACTGGGCCTGCACTTCCGCATTTCCAAGCTCGCCGCAGGCGACTGCTCCGCCAGCATGGCCCGCACATACGACATCGAGGTATGGATTCCGTCCATGGGCATCTACAAGGAAGTTTCCAGCGTTTCCAACGCCAACGACTATCAGGCGCGCCGCAACAACACCCGTTTCAGGAACACCAAAACCGGCAAACCGGAATACGTTCACACCTTAAACGGCAGCGGCCTTGCCACCAGCAGAATTCTGCCTGCCATCGTCGAACAATACCAAAACGCCGACGGCAGCGTTACCGTTCCGGAGGTTTTGAGACCGTTTATGGGCGGCATCGAAGTGATAAAATAACGATAAAAAGCGAGGCAACCGCCTCGCTTTTTTAATATTTTAAGCGACAAAAAAACACGGCAACGCCGTGTTTTTCGTTTGGTTTGTTATCTGGCGGATTTAATACCGTTGCTGTCGCCCCAGTAAATCATTTTGCCGGATTTTTTGATTTCCCAATCGGAATCTTCGCTTTCTTTGTCTTCGCTCTTAGCATATTTCTGAACGGATTCCCATGCAGAGTTTGCTGCGTCTTTGGAACTGAAGTAAACGATGGTAACGTGGCCTTCTTTGCCTTCGGTTCCGTTGGTGCCGGAAACTACGCATTCAACGCCGTTTACGCCGAGAAGAAGGAGAGCTGCCGGAATGCCTCTTGTGTCTTTAATAGCGGTGTAACCGTTTTCTTTCAAAGCGGAGAGAGCTTTTTCAGGATCGCTTGCAGGAGCGCAAGCAACAAGCATAGCAACGCCCATAGCTACGACGAGCATGAGGGCCATAATTTTTGCAAATTTTTTCATGTTTCAATCCTCCATAGAATTTGTACCTATATTTTACAATAGCCTTTTTTTTATGTCAAGCGTTTTTTCGCGAGGTGAAATTTTGTACGGCCGAATTTTTCCGTTTTTGAAACGCCGAAAAATTTTTTGCAACAAACGTTCGGTTTTTGTCTACATAAAAACGTAGTTTTTGCGCACGATAAATGCGGAGGGTAAAATATGAAATCCAAAAAATCAAAAACCAAAAATTTCGTGCGTAACTTAAACGACTTCACCAAAGGCGTCGGCAATCCGTGGGATCCATTGGGCAGCTACACGGGTATGCCCGTTCAGGACGAACGCGGCGTCGGCATGGTCGAAGATCTGGCCGACGTCCCCACGCAAGACGTGGACGACTTATGAAAAATCCGCCGCCGAGGCGGTTTTTCATTTTCGTGATTATTCGTTTTATATTATGACGGCGGGTTTTATGATTTAATTTTGAAGGCCGAATAACGCGTTACTCTGCACTTTTTCGCATGGCGAAATTTGCCGAAAAATTTTTTGAAAAATTCTTTCGTTTTTATTTACATTTTCAAAAAAAGTTATATAATTATTTTTCAAACAAAAAGGAAGTTCAACTTATGAACAAAATAAAAGAGTTATTCAAGCCTTTGGATCTGACCGAGGGGCGGGTTTGGAAAGTCATCGTGAACTTTTCTATTCCTATTCTGATAAGCTATCTTTTCCAACAAATATACACCATCGCCGACGCGGCCATCTGCGGACAATTCCTCAACGAAAATCAGGTTGCGGGCGTAAACAACACGGGCAACATCGTTTTCATAGTTCTGCAATTCGCATTCGGCTGCACGGCAGGCTTTTCGGTGATAACCTCCCGAAATTTGGGTCAAAAAAACGTGGACGGAATAAAACGCTCGCTGGCCACCCAAATCGTTTTGTCGTTTATCATAAGCGTACTGCTTACGATTGTCGCCGTTTTATCCATAAATCCTCTGCTAAAGTGGATAGGCCTCGAAAAGTCCTCCGGTCCCGTTCAAAACGAAATATATCGGTCGGCGTACGTTTACGTTCTGATAATATTCGCCGGCAGCATAACGCAGATTTTCTACAATCTGATCTCATCGTTTCTCAGAAGCGTGGGCGATTCGCTCACCCCGCTCGTATTTCTGATCATATCCACCGTTCTCAACATAGCGTTGGACCTGCTTTTCGTAGCGGTGTTCAAAACGGGAGTTCTAGGCGCGGCGGTTGCAACCGTTATTTCTCAGGCCATATCCGCCGTCGGCTGCTTCGCTTACACCTTCGCCAGATATAAGGAATACCGCCTGACAAAATCGGATTTCAGGCTCGAAAAAGATTTCGTTATCCGCCACCTGAAGCTCGGACTGCCTTTGGCTTTCCAATTTTCGATACTCTGCGTCGGCCTGATCGTCATGCAAGCGGTTATCGTCAAATTCGACACGTCGGCAGACGGCGTGGTCATCTCCGCCGCGGCGCAAAACGGCTTCGGCGCTGCAACCAAACTAAACAATTTTCTGATGTGTCCGTTTAACGCGCTCGGCACCGCCATGCTCTCCTATTGCGGCCAGAACTACGGCGCAAACGATATGGAACGCGTGAGAAAAGGCGTGAAAGACGCCCTGCTGATCGCCCTCATAATCTACGTTATCTGCGCGGGAATCGGCCTTCTGCTGACGATAAACGGCGCGTATATGAAAATATTCTACTCGGACGAAAAAATCAGCGACCTCGCCATCCGCTACGGAAACACCTACCTCTATTGCGACTTGTCTTTATACTACATTTTGGGCGTTCTGTTCGTGCTACGCAATTCCTTGCATGGGATCGAAAAATCGCTGTTTCCGTTTGTCGCAGGCGTCGGCGAACTCGTGGCCAGAACCGTTTTATGCCTGGTCCTGCCTGCGGCTATAAACAACGGCCCGATAAACGTGGGCGCAAGCCAAAACGCGCTTTTAGGCTTAACCTTTGCCGATCCTTTGGCCTGGGCCGCCGCCAGCGCGGTTCTTTTGTACGGCGCATTCAAATACATATTCTCCGCTCGCTCCAAATCCCGCTCGCATTTTTGAGGCCTGCGCCGCCCGCAACCGACTGGCTCGGCCGCCTTGCGGACGAAATTATTTATAGGAATAAACAATAAAAACGCAAGTGAATTATCACTTGCGTTTTAGTTGTCAGTGGCGGACAAAAAGGAGCGTCTTTTTAAGCCTAAAACGGGGCAGGCGTC
>ERZ808286.1174-NODE-1174-length-13775-cov-8.175948_pt1 | contig 13775 bp, 18 predicted proteins | sample MGYA00521276_ERZ808286 | MGnify/ENA primary metagenome ERZ808286 (study PRJEB31516, sample SAMN03275607) | gut metagenome | biome: mammalia-associated habitat; material: feces | host: Papio cynocephalus | place: Kenya | collected 2012-08-01 ... | reverse complement strand
TTTAAGTTGAGTGCACTCTATGCCATGCTGAAGACATGGCATCTTTCTTGTCAAATTTTTGAAAAATAGATTTAATATTAAATCAAAAAATAAAATAATTTGAGTAAATAAATATATGCAATTAGTAGAGAAACATATTATAAAAAGAGAAGATTCTAGATACAAAGAACTTATGGAACTTTGTCATCTTTCTAAGAATCTCTACAATACTGTTCTCTACACTATCCGTCAACATTGGTTTGAAACAAAAAACGATGACACAATCACACATAAATTTCTCAACTACTATGATGTTTGGAATATTTTAAAAAAAGACAATGTTGATTTTAAAGCTTTGAATGCACATTCTTCTTAGTTAGTGATAAAACAAGTTGAAGCAAATTTCAGTTCGTTTTTCTCATTACTGAAACTCAAGACACAAGGAAAATATACTAAAAAAGTCCATCTTCCAAAATATCTTGACAAAGATGGCTATAATGTGATTTCTTTCAACCAATTCAAGAAAAAAGAATTGAAAAACGGATATGTTTCATTACCAAAATCAAAAACATTGAAATTCAAAATCAAAAACACAAATCTTCATTTTATCAATATCGTTCCAAAGAATGACTATGTTCAAGTGAATTTCATCTACAAAAAACAAGAAGAATCTTTGAAAAAAGACAATGGAAGATACATAGGAATAGATTTAGGTATAGACAATCTTGCAACATGTACTTCAAATGCATTGCAATCATTTATCGTAGATGGAAAGAAAGTCAAACATATAAATCAATTTTACAACAAAAAACTAGGAGAAGTTAAATCAGAATTAAAAAAGAAAAACAACAAAGAAAAATCACATAAAACAAGACAATTGACATTAAAACGAAACAATAAAATACAAGACTATTTTCACAAAGCTAGTCGATATATAATCAATCAAGCAGTTTCCAATGATATTCGAACAATAATAGTCGGACACAACAAGAACTGGAAGCAAGAGGTTAATATCGGAAAAGTTAATAATCAAAAATTCGTTCAGATTCCTTTTGACAATTTGATTCATCAACTTAAATACAAAGGTCAATTGAAAGGAATAAATGTAATTGAAGTTGAAGAAGGATATACATCAAAGTGTTCTTTTCTAGACAATGAATCTGTTGAAAAACATGAAAAATATCTTGGAAAAAGAATATATAGAGGATTGTTCAAAAATTCAACAGGAAAAGTCTTGAATGCTGATGTGAATGGAAGTCTAAACATCATGAGAAAATATCTAAAATGTAACTGTGATGCTATTAAGCCAACAGATGCAGGGTTTGTGTATAACCCAGTTAAAGTCTACCTTTAACAAAGTTTATTCTATTTATGAATTACGGTACATGAATGGCTTGACAAACAAAAAATAGTGAAATCACGCTTAAAACATTTGATTGTGAATAATGAAAGAAAAATTTTTGCTAGAAAATGCATAGTCAAAGAAATAGACAATGCATTGAAAGACAAATTTTTGAACAAATACCACATTCAAGGAAAAGATATAATAAATATTTCTGTTAAAAATATTAAAAATTGTTATAAATATAAAATACTCTATGTATAATACTATATATGAAAAGCTGTAAAGTATTAAAATTATTAAATATAACACGTCCAACATTATGTAGATATGTTAAAAATGGTTTAGTTAAATTTAAACAACTTCCGAATGGTTTTTATGATTATGAAGAAGAATCTATCTATAAACTTTTAAATAAAAATATTGAACGTAAAAATATTATTTATGCACGAGTATCTACACAAAAATAGAAAAATGATTTAGAAAATCAAAAAGCAATACTTAGAAAGTATTGTTCAATAAATGGGATAAAAATTTCTGATGAATATTCTGATATTGGTTCAGGAATAAATTTTGAACGGAAAGAATTCTAGCGATTAGTTAATGATGTAGTTAATCATAAAATTTCAAAAATCTATATAACATATAAAGATAGATTGTCTAGAATATCATTTGATATGTTTAAGAATTTATTTTAGAATTTTAATTGTGAAATTATTGTTTTAAATAATACAGATGATAACAAACAAATTGAAAAAGAGATTTTCAATGAAATAATTAGTTTGATACATTGTTTTGCAATGAAAGTTTATTCTTCTAGACGTTAGAAAAAATTAAAAAATATTGAAGAAGATTTAAAAATTGAAATAAATGAAGAATAAATATTATTAATATTAATAATATTTAAAAATAAATATTAAAATAAAAGTAAATAATATTAAAAAATGTAAATAAAATAAAGTAAATAAATACAAATGCAAAGAGTGGAGACATATATTTTGAGAAAAACCAAAAACAAGAAGGAATATCTTGCTTTAGTTGATATATGTCATAAATCAAAAAATCTTTACAATTATGTGAATTATGTTTTAAGACAATGTCAAACAAATAAACTTGAAAATATATTTGAATTCAAGGATTTGATTAAAACCGAAAAGAAAACAAAAAACGGAAAAATATATATTCAGAACTTTATTTCAGAATTTGATTTGTCAAAACGTCTTTCTAAACTGAAACAATTTGACTATACAAATTTAAAAGCACAAGTTTCTCAACAAACAATTGCATTGGTATTTAAAAATTATAAATCATTTTTCAAGGCATCATCTGATTTTTTCAAAAATAAATCTAAGTATAAAGGAAAACCAAAACTTCCTAAATATAAAGATAAAAATGGTTTGAATGTTTCAATTTTCACAAATCAATGTTCTACAATTGATAAAAATGGAAATCTGAAACTTTCAAAAGATTTGATTTTGAAATCAGTTAAAACTGATATTTCAAAACAAAATTTCAAACAAGTTAGGATAATTCCAAGACTAGATTATTTTCAAATAGAAATAGTTTATGAGAAGTTGGAAGGAGAATATACAAAACAAGCAAAAAGAAAAAACAAAAAACTAAATACTGCATCAATTGATTTAGGTGTAGACAATCTTGCTACTATAACTTCAGACAACATGGTTCAACCAATTATTGTCAATGGTAGAGTATTGAAGTCTATCAACCACTTTTACAACAAACAGTTAGGAAACATAAATTCAATTTATTCAAAACACAATATTCATACAGGAAAGAAATTGAAAAAACTCAATTCAAAAAGATGTTTTAAGATAAATGACTATTTTCATAAAGCATCTAGAAGAATTGTTGATTTTTGTATAAATAATGATGTGAATACTTTGTATGTAGGATTAAACAAAAATTGGAAACAGAATTGTGATTTAGGAAAAAGAAACAATCAGAAATTCATCCAAATTCCTTATGACAAATTGATTCAAAAAATAAAATACAAATGTGAAGAAGTTGGAATAAATTGTGTTTGTGTAAATGAAGCTTATACTTCTAAATGTTCTTTCTTGGATAATGAATCTGTTGAAAAACATGAAAAATATCTTGGTAGAAGAACAAAAAGAGGGTTGTTTGAAAGTGGTAATAGAAAGAAATTGAATGCTGATGTGAATGGAAGTCTGAATATTTTGAGAAAGAACAATGGAAAAATAAAATTTTCAAACAAAATATTCAATCCTATGAAAATAAAAGACGTAAATGCAATTTGTGATGTTGCTTATTTCAAATGGCAACCAACAAATACAGGTTGTGTGTTTCAACCAAATAGTAGTGATACTATTAAAGATTTTTATTAAATTTTAATAAATTTAATAAAATGAATAACATAGCAAAAACTAGACTTGGATTGTTTTACAACAATCATTTGATAGCTGTCATGACATTCACAAAATCTAGATTCAACAAAAAATATGAATATGAATTGAGCAGATATGCAACAATTTCAAATTTCACAATTATTGGTGGAGCTGGAAAGCTTTTGAAATATTTTGAAAGAAATTTCAATCCAAAATCTATTGTCACATATGCTGACAGAAGATGGAGTAAAGGAAATCTATATTTCAAACTTGGATTCAAACTAGATCATATATCAACTCCAAATTATTTCTATGTGAAAAACCAACATAGATTTTCAAGAATTCAATTTCAAAAACATAAACTTGAAAATATTCTAGAAAATTTCAATCCAAATTTATCTGAAGCTCAAAATATGAAAAACAATGGCTATGGAAAGATATATGATTGTGGAAATCTAGTATTTGAGAAAACTTATGAAAAATGAATTTGAAAAACTTAAAAATCAAATACTCAATTTCACAAACAAAACAAATATTCGTGATAGACTAGTGTATTTCAAAAAAAGAGTTAAACTTGATACAAAATTGAACAAATCTAGTTTTTTCTTGAATTCAAAACTATGTTTAAATATAGTTGCTGCAACAAATTTTCTTCCAGAAAATGTTCCAATGTATTTTAGGATCAAATGTATATTGAAAAATATAACAAAACTTGAAAAATGTCAAATATGTGGAAAAGATCGTGCATTATTGTTTTCAAAAAAATTCAAAGATCCAATTCAAAAAACTACATGTGGAAATGCAACTTGCATTGCAAAACTTGCAGGATCTCAACACAAAATGACATCTGATGAAAAAATGTTGCACAAAAATATCATGTGTAAGCAAAAACAAGATATTGTCAAATACGCTAAGCAATTGCTAATTAAATATGAAACTAGAAAATTCAATTTGATTGACAGAAAAACATTAGAAGAAAAAATCAAAAATCTTCTAAAAACTTGCAATTCATTTAAAAATATTGCATTCATCAAAGACAAAATGTATGTGAATGAAATTGATTTTCTATGTTCAATTATTGATATGACATCTTTCATTGAAATTGACAAAAACAATTTCAAATGTAGATCATTCAGATGGGCTGAAAGATTGTATTGCATTTTAAACAACTTGAAAACAAAACAAATTTGCAAATTTTGTGGATGTGAAAGCAAATTCATTTCATTTTATTAGGGTTATTCAGACACTTGCAAAAAATGCAGTGGACAAAAAATTCGTGAAGTCATGAATGGCATGCCATTATCAGACATAAGAAAACAAATAAATGAAAACAAATATGAAATTTTGAATTTTCCAACTAATACAACTAGACAACCATTGATTGTCAAATGCAAAAAATGCCATCATATATCAAAAGTTTGGCTTTATAATGGCATAAGCAAAAAAATTTCTTAGCTTAATTTATGCAAACATTGCAAAGCTAAAGACAGAACATCAAAAGAAGAAAATGAATTGTTTGATTTTGTCTAGTCTTTGCTTCCAAATGAACTTATTTTTAGAAATGACAGAACTATCATAAATCCACTTGAATTAGATATAGTCATTCCATCTAGAAAACTTGCAATTGAATTTGATGGCATATATTGGCATAATGATTAGCATATTGCAAACAACTATCATTTGCAAAAAACTATTCTATGCAATAAAGCTGGATATAAATTAATTCATATATTTGAAAATGAATGGTTATCTGACAAAAAAATAGTCAAATCAATTTTAATTGACAAACTTAAATGTAGTTTAAAAGAAACAATTGATGCAAATAAATGTTCTATATATGAAGTTAAAAATGAATATGAAAAATTAAAATGTCAAACATTCATAAATGAAAATAGTTTAATTAAAAATGAAAATTTTGATATTGCATTATGTATGAAATTTGAAAATTATATTGTAGCAACAATGACATTTTGTGAATTGACTAATGATATATTCAAAATTATTGATTTTTGCATTAAATCAGATTTAAATATAAAAGAAGGCTTTGAATCATTTTTAAAATATTTTGAAAAAAATTTCAATCCTAAAAAATTATATGCAAGTATCAATAGACGATATAGCATTGGAAATTAGTTTTTAAGTACTAGTTTTAAATTGATTGAAACTACACTTCCTAAATGTTCATATTTTATATACAATAAAAAACAAAAAATTTTTAATTCGCTAAAAACACAAACAAATAATTGTCATACAATATATGATTGTGGAAATCTAGTATTTGAGAAAACTTATGAAAAATAAAAAGGATGCTTAAGCATCCTTTTTAATAATTTTATTTTTTTTTAATTTTATTGCATTGCTTCTTCGAAGCTTCCACCAGTTGTCAATGCAATGAAATCAATCAATATGAATTCAGCAGTCTTAGTAGGTTTAATTCCTATTTTAACTTTCAATTCATTTCTGTCAATTACTTCAGGAGTATTAGTAGTTTCATCACAGATTATTTTATAATCATATATTCCACCACCAATTTTTGCGGCTTTCATATATGGATCTATAGCATCAACTAAACGTTGTCGTGTATATGCAGTATTTCCTTCATAAACAAAATATCTTGCAACTTTATATGCTTGACGTTCAAGTCTAAGGAATAATCTGCGAACATTTACACGATCAAATGCAGAAGCTGCAACTTGGAAAGTCTTTTGACCTTCTAGAACAATTCCATCTGATGGATAATTGATTGCATAATTCCAATTCTTTTCATAGATTGAACCAGCTTGTTTAGCATTAGGACTGAAAGCTACATCAGTTGCAGAAATTACACCTCTGTTCAAACCAGCTGGAGCATCCCAATAGTTGAAATTGACATCAGTATTGATGTAAACGCCCATAGCTTTGATTGAAGGTGGAAGCCAGAATAAATCTCCAGAGAATTCATCTGCTATTTCAAACCAATCTATATATCCAGCACCATAGTTTGTGTTTAGACCAGTGACAAATTTGATGTATGGAAGAATATTTGCATCAATTGTATTAGTTGGTTTTGATGATCTTATGATTTTCTTTTGTCCAGAAATTACTAATGGTCTTGGACATTCTGTTATGAACATGCAATCTTTTCTTGTTTTTTTGCAAAATGTGTCATATTTTTGTACAACAGTTTTCCATGTTTTAATTGCAGCATTATTTGAATCACATTTCCAGCTTGCAATCAATGGAGTTTCTCCATCTGAAGCTAGTTCTGTTAAATTGTATTTTCCAGATTTTTCATATACTGCTTTTATGAATGATGCAATATTTGAAATACCAGCATCACAAACAATGTCAATGTCTCTTTCATTGATATCAGACACTTTTTCAAATGATTTATTCAAACCATCATATATTGATTTGTCAATTGATATATTTTCAACTGTTTGTTCTTCATAAAAACCTAGAATACCAGTTATTCCAAGTGGTTTAGTAATATGGATATCTAAGCTATTATAATAATTATTTTTTGCTGTTTTAGTATTGTAGCAATTTGAAAATAGATAGATATAATTTGAAGAATTATTTACAATTCTGTCAATGAATTTTGATGCACCAGTATTTTGATCTTTTTCATCTTTTTGAAGTGATCCACAGAAAGCTTCAACTGGTTCAAATGCAATCTTGTTGCCTTCAGCTGAATCTACATACATCTTGAATACAATAACACCAATGTCTTTTAGATGTTCACGTTTGAAACTAGATAGTGTTGAATCATATTCAATTGTTGAAAAGTATTCATTAGCATCAAATGAAACTGTTTCTGGAAGAGCATTGTCACCATCTTCTGCATTCCATGTCATTCTATTGTTGTATATAGCTTCAGTTTCAAGAACATTTTCTCTAAAATCACCAATTGTATCTTCTGAATCATCATCAATTGAAATTGAAAGCTAATCTTTAACATCTGAAAATATAGGATTATCATTTAACAAATCATTGAATTCACTTACTTTAGTAGCTAAAGTTTCATTACCAATGTTTGTATCACTAACTGCAGTCAATGATGTATTTAATTGTTTATTTAAACTATCTATAACAGTTTTGAAATCACCTAATGTATCTAAAATACTTTCAATTGAAGCATATGCTTGTTTGTAATTCTTATATGCACTGTTCAACTGTTTAACTAGATCATGATTTATTGCATAAACAAATTCATCTTTATCATTAACATATCCAGATGAAATAGTATTTTCACCATATAGTGTTTTGCATTCACCAATAACTTCAAAATATTTAGCATTTTGTGGTTCAACATTTATTAGGCTTTGTGCATAAAGTGCATTTGCTGCTGTAGTTATGACTGGCAATATTCCAATCATTTCACGATCTTGACCTTTTCTATGGTCTTCTGGAATCTTCTTATATGTTGCGCATGTTTTGTCAACTATCAAAATTGTGTCATTTGCAACTTTTTTTTCATCAGTTCTATATTCATCTACCTCTGATTGTGAATACGTTGTAGGTTCTTGTGCACCATTAATGACAGCTACTTTGTTGATTGTTTTATCAACAGCTGAAATGCAATCTATGACAGTTGACAATTGCAAATCACTAGTCAAAACTGATGTATCTTGCATAGTGTTAACATTATATTTGTAGCCAACTAATTTTTCAAATGATTCATTGTCATATGGAAGACGTGCACAATAAAGTCTTCCATTTTGATTCAAAACTTCAATGCATGCATTGTAGAAATATTTTTCTGCTTCATTGTCTGGTTCACCATAATAATTAGTCCATGCAGCACGTGTTGTAAACTCCATTGGCTAATATGCTTCACCTTTATTTGCAAAACCTGCAATATAGCATGTGGTTCCTGTCATTGCAGGACTATATTGTGATTTATCTATTTCTTTGATTTCAACACCAGGTGCTGTTATAACTCTCATTGTTTATATCCTTTAAATTAATTTAAGTTGATGAATTTTCTATTATCTATTTACTTTTATATTTTTAAGATTTAAGTACTTCTTCATTGATATTTGCACTTTGGTTTGTGATGATATAATCTAGAATAATCCATTCTATAGATTTGACTGGTTTGATTGCAATTGCACAACGTAATTCATTGTTGTCAATAGTCTATTGAGTATTGTTTGTTTCATCACAACGAATGATATATTCATTCAAACCATAGCTGTTTTTAGCATCTTCAAATATTGGACGAATTGTATCTACAAACTTTTGTCTGATATATTCAGTGTTTCCTTCATACAAGAAGAATTTAGCAAAATATTTTGTTTGTTTTTCTAGATAAAGCATTAAACGTCTGACATTTATACGATCTAATGCAGTTTGTTCAATTTGGAATGTTTTTTGGCCTTCTAGAACAATTCCATCTATTGGATAGTTTATTGCATAATTCCATGCAGATTGATATATTTTTCCAGCTTCATCATTTTTTGGTGAAAATGCAGTATCATATACATTTATCAATTTTCCTCTGTTCATACCAGCCGGAGCATCCCAAGGATGATAATAAGTATCAATGTAAGTGTAAACACCAGCAGCTTTAATTGATGGTGGCAGCCAGAAGAAATCATCAGTATATGCATCTTTTACATAAAACCAATTGCAATAGCCAGCAGAATATGATGAATTAAGAGCTATTACTTTTTTGATGTTTGGAAGTATGCTATTTTCAATAGTGTTTTTAAGATTTGTTGATCTGACTATTTTTTGGTTTCCATTCAAGCAAAATGGTCTTAAAACATCTGCAATAAAAATACAGTCATGACGCATATTTTTGCAAAAATTGTCATATTTTTGCAAGATAGTCTTCCATGCTGTTGTTCCATCATCTAATTTCCAATATGTTGTGTTTTGATTTTCAGAAAAACTATCATCACTATTTTCTTTTAGTTGCAGTTTTTTGAATATATCTGGATATTGTTCAGCATTGTAAGAAACTAATGGTCTAATTTGTTGATCATAAACTGAATATGAACCATAATTGTTTACATATTGAGCTATATTTGAAACACCAGCATCACAAACAATATCAATATCTATATAATTTGGATCTTGAAGTTTATTGAAAATTTTATTCAATGGTTCTATTATGCTATTTGTATAGTCAATATTTTTTATGCATTCATCTTCTTTGAATCCTAAAATACATGCAATCTAGTTTTGTATCATGATAGTAGATGCATTATTGTAAGACTATGTTATAGCTACATTGCTGAAAAAGTTTATGAATTGTGAATTAGAATTTATAATGTCATCTATAAATATTGAACTATTTGTGTTTTTGTCTTTAGCTTTTTTGTCTAATGCACCAACAAATGATTCAACTGGAGTAAAACTTAATTTTTTTCTGTCACCTTGATTAGCATAGACTTTGAAGACAACAACACCAATTTGTTTTAAATATGTTCTATCTAAATAATTTTCTTGCTAGAAATTGATAATTGGAAATTGTTTAGCTGCAATTTTTGAAATTGACTAATCATTTATAGAAAATGAACTTAATGGTAAATCAAAATTCTATGAAAACAATTTTGTTGATGAATATGCAGATAAATATGTTCCTTGTCTGTTTTTTGCATCTGATATTGTGTTGTATTTGCTAATTTTTTCTGATACTTCTGCTCCAGACAATTCATTTGATGTATCATCATTGATTTTAGTTGTATCTGTTATTATTCCTTGAAAATACATAGCATTTATTGGTGAAACAATAACTGGCATTATTCCTAGTAATTCTTCAGATTTTTCAATTATTTTAGTGTTAGCACTAAATGAACTCAACATGTTTATTTTTTCATATTGCTTTCTAGTGATATCAACTATTTGTATAGTGTTTTTTTCAATAATTTGTTCACCAGTTTTATATTTGTCTAAGTCTTCAAGCGATATTAATGCATTAGCTGATGCAACATTATTTATATTGACATATGAAGATATAGTTGAATCAATAGCTTTTAAATCTTCTAGATAATCATAACTATTGTCAATATTTTGCAATACAATTTCACTATCAACTTTATATTTTAAACTTGTAAATTTATCTTTGCTTAAATTGTCATATGGAAGTCTAGACATCAAAAGAATTCCACCTCTATTCAAAATTTCTATACCAGCATTATAAAAATATTTTTCTGGTTCATTAGTTGGCTAACCAAATGTGTCATTTAAAGTTTGCAAAGAATTTATCCATTGTGTATCATAATTGATACCTTTGTCTGCAAAACCACAAATTAATGTAGTAGTGTTAACAATACTATAATCTGGTTTATTGTTATACTAAGATCTATCTATTTCATTAATTTCAATGCCTGGTGAATTTCTTTTTCTACTTATTGCCATTGTTAAACTTTCTAAATAACTACTATTTCATATTTACTTTTTGAAAAAAAAATTATTTTTTTTTTGAAAATAGTTTATGTTTTTATTTTCTAGGAAAGTATTAATATATAAAAAACATTTATGTTGTTTATATAATTACGAATGTATTTCATATATAATTATCAATATATATCTTGTATTTTCTGTTTTCAATATATATATCTTATTTTAAATATTTAAATTTCTAAAACTTGTAGTTATATTTTTATATATGATTATGAGATAGACTTTTCTTAAAGAAAAATAAAAATTTTTCTAAAAAAGTATATTATTTTTAATGGAAAACAAAGAAAAAACAGTTACAAATAATAAATAGCTTAAAAATTATATATCAGAATTTAATTCTGATGTTAAAATTACAGTCAATAATATTCATGAAAAATCTTTAATGTGTAGTTCATTATGGGCAAAATGGTTGCAATATCTTTTTCATGAAAAAGAAAATTATGATAAAGCTACAGAAATAAAACAAAAACTTATAAAAAATAAAACAAATTCTAAAATTCAAGATTCTGTTTTAAGATTAAAATCTGAAGAAAAAATAATTGAAAATGATGAAACATTCAAAAAACTAAATTTAGCTTAGAAAAATACTAAAGACAATATAGATTTTATTGAAAGAGCATTAGAAATAATGCAAAATCTAAGTTTTTAGATTAAAAATACAATTGAAATAATGAAATTGACAAATAATTGATGGATTTATCAATATATAATGATTCAAAAGATATAGAAATTTTTCCTAATGGAAAAATTTTTAGAATTTGTTATGATTCTTCTTTGAGAAAATTAAGAATAATAAGTTCTAAATATAATTTATTTGAAGATTTACGTAATACTTTTTCTATATTCAATAATTCATCTTTTTTTGTTGCATAGTATGGATATAGAACTGCACCAAGATTATACGCTATAAATAAATTTGGATATTTTAGTGATGGATTGTTATTTGAAATATTAAATTATATAAAAACTAATTATGGAAGTACTTCTGTTTTAGCTATATCTGAAAATTGCAAAAAATATATATTTGATTTTATAGTTCCATTGAAAGGATATTTTCAAAATAAAAATAATATAAAAGATATATCTAATGTTTCAGAAGATTTAGGAAGAAATACTGAATTAGTAAATTTAGAAAAATCACCATATATATTTAGAGATTATCAGAAAGAATCAATCAAACATTTATTGTATGAAGGCTATGGAAGAGGATTGATTGAAATTCCAACAGCTGGTGGAAAAAGTTTTATATTAGCTAATTTTATTTGGAATATTCTGAAAAATGTCAATAGACAATATAAAACATTGATATTAGTTCCAAATAAACAACTGGTTGAACAATTCTACAAAGATTTGAAAGATTATGGTTATTCAGAATAGTTATTAACAAGATTGACAGCAGGATTAAAGAAAAATGAAAAATTTAACATAGATGCAAAAATTATTGTTGCTAATAGACAATATTTATTTAAGAATAAAAATCTTCTTCCAAAAATTGATGTCTTGATTGTAGATGAAGTACATCAGGCAACAGCTGAAGTGACAAAAGAATTTATAGAATCTTTAAATTGCAAAATAAAAATTGGTTGTTCTGGAACACTTCCAAGAGACAAATATTTGAAATGGCAATTAATTGGAATGTTTGGAAAAGTTGTATATACTGAAGATATTGTGAAATTGCAAAGAGAAGGATATATTTCTAAGCTTAAAATAACATTGCTTAAAATCACAGATTCTATTGTTGAAAGTGACAGAAATCTTCTATTTAATTTACATTCATATAGAAGATATAAACCAGATGAATTTGGATATAGTGAAATAATGTTCAATGAAGCACATGATGCAGAACATAAATATTACAATGAACATTACAAAGATTTGTATACACCAGTTTTAAATTATCTAAATTCTTTAACTGAAAATATTCTAGTTTTATTTGATAGAATTGAAGTTGGCAAAAATTTAACAGAATTAGCTAGAGAAATTTTGAAAAACAAAGTTGTTCATTATATAGATGGTTCAATCAAAGTTGATGTTCGTGAAAACATAAGAACATAGTTAGAATCATCTGGAAATAATATTCTTTTTGCTGAAAATAGTGTATTTGCAACTGGAATTAACATTAAAAGATTGACACATATTGTTTTTGCTTGTGGAACTAAATCATTCAGTAGAGTACTCCAAAGTATTGGAAGAACATTGCGTTTACATGAATCTAAATCTGAAGCACATTTAGTTGATGTAGCTTTTAATATGAAATATTCTTAGCGGCATTTATATGAACGATTGCAAATATATAAAGATATGTACAATAAAAAACCAGATGAAATTTTGAAATATACTATCTAAAAAAATATCACACCATTTAAAGGTGTGATAAATTTTTATTTTTTTAATTTAATTTATTATTCGAATAAATGTTTGTTGTTTTTGACAAATTTCCGAAGCTTTAATGCTTCTTTAAGTTGTTTTTCATCTTCTTCATCATTTTCTGCTACTGTATCATCTGATTTTGAAGATTTTTTAGACTTATCTTTTTTACCTGGTTTTTCTTCAGTTTTTTCATCTTCTTCATCTGATGTTTCAGCTTCTTCATCTTCTTCAACTTTTTCATCATCTTCAGATTCATCTTCAGTTACTTCTTCATCATCTGAATCTTTGAAAAATTCTTGAGCAGAAACTAAATTATCATCTTC